>Ga0209016_1000493_pt1 | contig 45770 bp, 33 predicted proteins | sample EPASupsiteSAE305_FD_187265 | JGI IMG/M metagenome (GOLD analysis project Ga0209016, IMG submission 187265) | Bioremediated contaminated groundwater microbial communities from EPA Superfund site, New Mexico - SAE3-05 (SPAdes) (version 2) | ecosystem: Environmental > Aquatic > Deep subsurface >... | reverse complement strand
TCAAAACTGATTAACTCCCGTATTTGTCGGTTATAAAAGCACCTATACGCTATAATTGCAACTATACTGCAACACTAAGGAGATAAAATGGTCAATTTTTCTACCATCAAAGGGAAACTTACGGCACTTGCTGTCATTGCTTTCATCAGTTACGTGACATTGGCCTATTTAGCCTACTCAAACAATAAAGATGCTCAAAAAACGGCTGAGCGAATGATCCTCCTCGGTGAAATTAGAACGCATACAAACGGCGCTATGATGGACTTAAGAGGATTCCAATTATTGTATGATGAAAAATTCGTCACAGGGTATACGGAACACAATCAAAAACTCCAAAAAAGTATCGAAGAACTAAGCAGTATTACACGCTCAAAAGAGAATAAAGAGCGTTTAGCCCAAATTGCAGATCACCACAAAGGGTGGCAAGAGCTAAATGAACCGCGTATAAAAATCATTAATGAAAATGAAAATTTAATTCATGATCCTGAATTCATTTCCAGTGCAGATGGAAAAAAATTGCAAAGCATTACCAAAGAATCGGCAGAGATTTATGCTAAATTGATGGCTGAAGAGACCGAGCTTGTTGATGAGATGAAAAAGAAAAATATTGCTACCCTTGATAAAAATGCGATGATTTCTGAAATTATTGTTTTCGTGAGTATCCTAATCGTCATGGGAATCTTCGTTATGATGATCAATTCTATCACTGCCTCTATCAGAAGACTTGAAAAAGGGATGGAGAGTGTAGCGCAAAATCGTGATTTTACCGGTTTGGTAAGTGTTGAGGGAAATGATGAACTTGCACAAATGAGCCGTAAACTCAATGAACTTGTCAGTGTCTTGCGTCAAGCGTTTAGCGGTATCCGTTCCGCGTCAAGCGAAAACCTTTCGGTATCGGCTGAACTCTCCGCAACCACCCTAGCTATCGGTAGAGCTGCGGAAGAAGAAGCAAAAATCGTTACCCAAACTACGGTAGAGTCCGATAGAATGAAAGAGACCATGAAAATCTCTGCAAGCGAAGCACTCAGCGTACGTGAAAAAGCTCTCGGCGCACGTAATAACCTCCAAGAAGCGCAATCGGCTCTTCATAATACAATCGAACAGCTCTCCATTACCGTACAAATGGAAGGGGAGATTAATGATCGTCTGAACTCCCTCTCTCAAGAGGCTTCACAAGTTAAACAAGTCCTTACCGTTATCGCCGACATCGCCGATCAAACGAACCTTCTCGCACTCAACGCGGCGATTGAAGCGGCACGTGCGGGTGAACACGGACGCGGGTTTGCGGTTGTTGCCGATGAAGTTCGTAAATTGGCTGAACGTACTCAAAAAAGTCTCGTCGAAACCAACGCAACGGTTAACGTCATTGTGCAATCAATTAATGACATAACAGACCAAATGAACCACAATACAAAACGTATCGAAACCTTGGCAGAAGCCTCGGCAGAAGTGAATAATCACACTGAAACTGCGGTAGTAGCATTAGCCGATACGGTAAATGCAATCGAAAAACTCTCTAACGATACACAGCATAACGCATTGACTACCGAATCAATCATCCAAAAAATCGGTAATATCAATGAACTCTCGACTTCAAATGCTAGAAGTGTAGAAGAGATCGCCGCTGCAGCGGAGCATCTACACCAAATGACCGAACAACTTACCGCTCAAATCTCTGTTTTTAGAACGTAACTCTCCATTTTTTCTTTCCCCTATAGGGGGAAAACTCTTTTTACTTAATGACGTCGGTCGTTATCTCGTCGCTTTGGCTCATGGCGTCCGCTATCACGCTTTTGCGTCGGTTTAGAGCCTCGATCTCCGCCGCCGTTTCCACCACGGTTTCCACCGCCGCCTGCGCCTCCGCGACCGCGTTGAATCGGCTCGGCTTTAATTGAAGGATCAGGTTCATACCCCTCAACAATACTACTATCCAGTTTTTTATTGATCAGTTTTTCTATCCCGCGCAAATAATCGGCTTCATCGACACATACGAGTGAAATCGCTTCCCCTTCGCATCCCGCACGTCCGGTTCGTCCGATACGGTGAACATAATCCTCCGCAATGTTAGGAAGTTCAAAATTCACGACATGAGGGAGTGCATCGATATCGATACCGCGCGCCGCAATATCGGTCGCAACGAGAACCCTAACCGAACTGCATTTAAAATCATTTAATGCTTTTGTCCGTGCTGCTTGACTCTTGTTTCCGTGAATCGCGGCTGCGGTGATACCGATCTTTTGAAGATATTCGGTAAGTTTGTTCGCCCCGTGTTTGGTACGGGTAAAGACGAGAACCTGCTCCCATTTATTTTTACCGATCATCTCTCCAAGGAGTGCACTTTTACGTTTACAGTCAACGAGGATAACGCTTTGTTTCACAAGCTCGCTGGAAGTATTGCGGCGTGCCACTTCCACTTCGGCAGGATTACGTAGCAACGTGTTAGCCAAGGCTTTGATATCGTCCGAATAGGTTGCGGAAAACAGGAGATTTTGTCTCGCTTTCGGCAAGATCGTAATGACACGGCGGATATCGCGGATGAATCCCATATCGAGCATTCTGTCCGCTTCATCAAGGATAAAAAATTCAACGGCGCTTAAATCAACTGTCCCCTGCCCTACATGATCGAGCAAACGCCCCGGAGTGGCGATGAGAATATCGACTCCATTACGGAGCATCGTGATTTGAGGGTTAATCCCTACTCCGCCGAAAATAACGGCACTTTTGAGAGGAAGATATTTACCGTAAATTTTTACACTCTCGGCTACCTGTGCCGCAAGTTCACGTGTCGGTGTGAGGATAAGAGCACGAATCTTTCGATGCGGTTTTGAAGTTTTTTTATCACTCAAAATTTGAAGCATTGGCAAGGTAAAACCCGCTGTTTTTCCGGTACCCGTTTGTGCTCCTGCGAGCATATCGCGCCCTTCCAAGATAAAAGGGATAGCTTGCGCCTGAACAGGGGTCGGGACTGTATAGCCCTGATCGTGAATTGCTTTGAGCAATGACTCATTTAAGTTTAAATCGGTAAATGTCATAAGAGTGTTCCTTAGGTGGTTCAGCCCAACCAAAGTCGCAACTCAGGACGGTTTTAGGCAAATGGGGAAAATTAGGTGGAAAGTGCAGTTTAACGCAAGTTCGTTAGCAACGCCAACCGTAGGCGTAAATCATTGTGCGCATTGTAGCACAGGAGTGTCCGAATACCAACGAATTATGTTAAAATCAACCTAAAAATAGAGATAAGTGATATTTATGGCTCAAACAAACCATTTCGATGCTATTGCAGAGGTTTTTAACCGTATTTGGTATTTCTCCGATGATTACAAAGATTTTGTTATTTACCATATACGTGAGGATCTCTCCCTCACACCGGAGGATATTCTCGTCGATATCGGGGGGGGAACCGGAACCTTTACAAGCCGCTTGGCACATGAAGCCCATCTAACGCATGCCTATTGTGTAGAACCTTCAAGCTCCATGTGCAGCGAGGCGGCAAAACTCAAGAACATTACCGCCGTCTGCTGTGATGCAAATGATTTTTTAGCATCACACACCCCTTTTTCCAAAATGTTGTTCAAAGAGGTGATCCATCATATACCTAACCGTGCAGAGTTTTGGAAAACACTTTATGCTTCGTTTCAAAACGGGGGAAAATTACTGATCATAACTCGACCGCAGGAGGTTGAATTTCCTTTTTTTGAAGCGGCCAAAGTCGAATTTGCACGGAATCAGCCCCCCTTTACTGTGGTCGAAGCTGAACTCAAAGCATGTGGGTTTGAGGTTAAAGTCATACCCAGAAGCCACACCTTCACCCTCTCAAAAGAGAGTTGGTATGAGATGCTTCGACACCGTTTTATGTCTGATTTAGGAGTCTTTAGTGATCAAGAGATCGAAAAGGGGATAGCAGAGATCGAAGAGAAGCAAAAGGGAAATGAAACCATCGATATTATCGATAATCTCATCTTTATAACGGCAACGAAATAAAGGAAAAACTTTTACGTTTTTAACCCTTGTAGATTCATACTTAAAGACTCAGATGCATGATGCAAATGTTGCACCGCAGAAGCAATCTCTTCCATACTTCTCGCATTTTGGCTTACGCTCGTACTGATTGTATTGATATCGCCAACAATGACGCCGATTTCATCTGCATTTTTAATACCGTCGTTGACAAGATTCGTAACCGAATGGATTGTTGATGACATCGTCTCAACCGTTCCAATGATTTGTGTTTCAACCAATTCGGAGCGGTCGCCGAGTTCTTTAATATTCTGAGCGTTTATCCCCATTTGTTCACTGGCATCATTAATCGCTTGAACAATTGCATTAATGGTCATATTAATTTCACTCAAACTTTTTTGTGTACGCTCAGCCAATTTACGCACTTCATCGGCAACAACGGCAAATCCACGTCCATGCTCACCCGCACGCGCTGCTTCGATTGCCGCATTGAGTGCTAAAAGATTGGTTTGATCGGCAATATCCCCGATAACTAAAAGTATTTGTTTGACTTCATTAGCTTGTGAGCTAAGTGCATGTAATTTTTCAGCAAATTCGGTCTCCACTTCAACACTCTCTTGAATTCCACTCATCATTTTTTGAATTTCATTTTGAGCTTGGAGCAATTTTTGATGTGCAATTAAAATTTCACTTTTCGAATCTTCCGCTTCTTTCATAGTCTCTTGTTGATGTTCAATAATCTGTTTTGCTTTTTTTGAAATATTTTCTAGTGAAAGAGCAGATTCTTCTACTCTAGTTCCGACTTGTTGACTGGTAGAATCCAGTTCAGCTGAGACGGTCAAGTTTTCTACAGCCGTCCGTTTAGATTGTTGCACAATACCTTGCGTATTTGCAATAAAATTATTAATATTTTCGGAAACATCACTAAGTTCATCATTATTTTTCAAAACCAATCTTTTGGTCAAATCCGCATCACCGCTGGCAAGTTCTTTTGTAATATTACCGATTAATGAAATTGAACTTAAAATTGAACGCATTGTCATAAATCCTATTGTCAATGCAATACCAATGCCCATACCGCTAAGGACGAAGACCAACCATACCGTCGAATTCGCTTCATTGACAATATCTTCAATAAGCCCTTTTGCTTCATCATTTTGGGTAAGAACCAATTCATCAATGTTCTTTGCCAATGCCTCCGATTGGTGATCAAAAATATCCATTTTGACATTGCCCGCATCCGTTCCCTGATCGATATAGGTTTGTGCCATATCGGTACCTACACGGTTAAAATTTTCAAAGTTCTCTTTTAAGCGGACTACTTTTTCCAAAGAGGCTTGATCGTTCTCATTTTTGAACATTGTCTCAAAATCATTCAGCCCTTTTAAAAAGGCTTTTGCACTCTCTTCTGCTTCTTTAAAGACCTCTTTATCTTTGGTAGCACTCGCATCGGTCAGAAACTGTTGCGTTTGACATACATTGAATTTCATATCGTTTGCAGTAAGCATATACGGAATGGATTCATTTTTAATTTTTTCACTGTCACTTTCTATTTGATGGACAGCCGCATAAATTAATGTTCCCAACGCTAAAATCGTTGCAGTACTAATCCCTATATTTAATAAAAGTTTATTTTTAATCGTCATCTATATTCCTTTTATCACTTTGTGTATTTATTTATTTGATAATTATATAACAATTATAAGACAAAAAGGTTTTAAAAAGGTTTCTTCAAAATTAAAATTTATTTAAATTACTTTAAAAATCTAAAAATATAAGCTATATACTCTATTACTTTTGTGTTATCATTTAAATCATGATAACCATCACACCCGAAGCACGCCTCAATATTGTCCTCACAAACACCAATAAAGCTCTCTCTGAAGCAGTTAAACACGCTACTGCCGAGCAACTCGAAACCCTCAAAGAGGGGAAAGATATAAAATCCCTTCTCACCTCTGTTTTTCAGGATAAAACTACTTCTTCTAAATCAGACCAAACGCTCCTTGATTTGCTAAAAAACTCGACGGCATTTAAAAATATGGGGAGTTTCAGCGATGATTTAAAGTCACTGGTGAGTGAACTGAAATCTTCTTCCGATGTAACGCCGAAAACAGCCGTATTGGAAAAATTTCTCAAAAATATCGCGACTCTCGATCCACAAACGCTTAAAAGTCAGATTGCCGACAGCGGTGTTTTTATGGAGTCTAAATTTGCTTCGGCACTCCAAAAGCTTCCCGACCTAACCCAAACCCTCGAAATTCTCAAAGCGGCTCTCACTAAAGTGCCTCTGAATGAAGCTAAAACGCTGCAGACTCACATCACCGCCCTATTAGGAAGTACTGCTCTGGCGCAAGCGTCCCTAAGCCAAGAAAGTGCCGTTCAACTCACCGATACGATCAAAAAAATATCCGATTCTCTCCAAACTTTTCTCTCTAAAAGTGACCCTCTTTATTCTAAAGAGATCACTTCTCTCGCCCAAAAACTAGATCAACTCACCATCCTTCAAGAGATTAAAACGACCCTCTCCCAAATCTACAGTACCCTTTTGTCCAGTAATGCTCCCGATACGAATCCCCTACTCGACTCCATCGAAAACCTCCTGAAAAATCTGAGTACGTCAAGCGATGAAGATCTCAAAAACTTTACCCTACAACTCAAAAATGCGATACACGGTGGGGAAAATACTACCCAAGAACTCACCCGTTTGGTCGGAAAACTCGGTGAATTTACCAATCCCAAAGAACTGGTACTCGAAACATTTCTCAAAGAATCTCTGTCGAATGATCTCAAATCCAACCTTCTCGCATTGAGTGAAGAGCTTCATCAATCCACCGATCCTGCTGCTTCTAAATTAGTGGAACAAGTTGATAAACTCTTACTGCAAATCGACTATCATCAACTCATCTCCCATTTGAGTTCATCCAACTCGATCTATTTCCCTTTTGCATGGGATCAGCTCGAAGAAGGCTCACTCACGTTTAAAAAAACACCGGATAAAAAATTCTATTGTGAAATCAATCTGAAACTCAAAGAGTACGGTGAACTCGATCTTATGATGGCTTTGTATGAGGGGAATCAGATTGAGATCCAAGCTCATGCCGAAAAAGGGGAATTAAAAACACTCATACATGAGAATCTTGCAACTCTGCGCGCACAACTAATCGATGCGGGTCTCACCCCTCGCTCTCTTCGAATCTTGGAGAGAAATGAGATTAAAACGCCGCTCAATGATCTCTACCGTACCTCTGAGGGTTCGGATCTCGGGTTTGAGGTTACGGTATGAAAAAAGCGGTTGCGCTGCGCTATGACCCTGAAAAAGAGCATGCACCTAAGGTTATTGCAAAAGGAAAAGGGGAGAGTGCGGAAAATATCATTAAAGTTGCTGAACTTCACAACCTCCCCATCCATAAAGATGAAGATCTCGTCGAACTGTTAAGTAAAGTGGAGATCGATAAAGAGATCCCCGAAAAACTCTATGTTGCCGTAGTTGAAGTGTTCGGATTTATCTACAAAATCACCAACCCGAAATAAACACCCTTACGCGTGAAAGCGGCTGAGATTTTGGTTGAGCCCTTCTGCAATTTTATAGAGATGTTCCGCCGTCGTTGCGATCTCTTCTACCCCTCGCGCATTTTCACGCGCCAAATCGTTCATCGTTGAAAGCCGTTGGGAAATCCCTTCAACCTCTTTGGTGTTACTGTCCGCATCTTGAACCAATTTTTTGATCGCATCGCTCGTTTGCTTCACCACATCTGCCGTATGCCCGATTTTCTCCCCGACAAGTTTTGATTTCTCGCCGAGCGACTCAATGCTTTTTGCATTTTGCCCCATTTGTATCGATGCCTCTTCGATCGAAGAGACGATGATCGAGATAGTGGCATCGGTTTGAGTCAAACTTCCTTGTGTCCGCTCGGCAAGTTTGCGCACTTCATCGGCGACGACGGCAAACCCTCGTCCGTGTTCTCCTGCCCGTGCCGCTTCAATCGCAGCATTCAGGGCTAGAAGGTTCGTTTGATCGGCGATATCGCCGATGACGGAGAGAACTTCTCGGATTTGACGTGCGTTGTTGGTCAGTTCATGGATTCTCACTGCAAATTCAGCTTCTACTTCGACACTGTGGCGAAGCATATCAATCATAATCATCAATTCATCTTGTGATATTTTTAACATTTCGCTTGCGGCAGCAACCTCTTTGCACGTTCGCTCATTTTCCCCTTTGGTAATACTCAAAAGTTTAATGATCTGTTCCGTCGTGTGATAAATCCCATCCATCTGATTTGACTCATCTTCCATTCGACGCCCGATAGCCATCGAAGTTTTGGAAAGTTCCGTCGCAACCGAAGCATTCTCATCAGAAGAGCGTTTGGCATTTTGAACCATGCTTTGAATGACGCCGATAAAAGAGTTAATAGAGTTAGCCGCCAATGCCGGTTCATCCACTCCGCTAATTCCGAGCCGTTTTGTCAAATCACCGTTACCGCTGGCAAGCTCTTCCGCCATTTTCTGCATTGTTGAGAGTTTATTACCGATAGAACGCTCGATGGCAATCAACAATCCGACTACAAGTACGATCAACAGAGCAATAATAGCTCCTTTGACAATGACCATATCCAAAAACTCATTATCAACATCATCGACGTATACACCCGTCCCTACAATCCATCCCCATTCCGGAAAAGATCGAACAAACGTGAGTTTCGGAAGCGGCGTCTCCGTATCGGGCTTCGGCCACATGTAAGAGACAAATCCCTCTTTGTCCTCTTTGGCTACTTTTGCAAATTCAACAAAAAGCGCTTTCCCTTCCGGGTCTTTAATCTCGGAGAGATCGGTATTATCCAATGCCGGTTTGATCGGATGCATTACTCCCTGAACCTGATCGTTCAAAATAAAAAAATACTCTTTACCGTCATAACGGAGAGTTTTAATGTGTTCTTTCGCCGCATTTTGAGCATTTTCTAGGCTCATTCGTCCTGCGTTAGCCTCACCCTCATAATAGGCCAAAAGTGAGTTTACCGTATCAATCTGCGTGGTAAGCATCGTCTTTTTAGCGTCCATCAAGCCGATTTTCGTAGATATAAGCGATTCAATAGCGACCGAAATCAGTGCGAGAGAAACCAGCAAAGAGACCATCATTAATTTTGTTTTGATTGTAATTTTATCCATCAAAAAGACCTTCTATAAAGTAAAGAGTATATTCCACATTATAGAAAGGCAACGTAGCATGAATATAGCAATGGGGGCTAAATTGATTCCTGTACGATAAAATCTTCCAAATCGATAAAATCATTATCTAAAACCGGATTAAGGGCATACATGCCATACGGACGCACCGAATGGCGATCTTTGGTAATCAGAGGGTGCCAAGCGGGTAGAGGTTTCCCCTCATATATACGTCGATAGGCACAGGTTTCAGGAAGCCAGTCATACTCGGCAACCCGCTCCACCGTCAATCGCATACACCCCTCTACCTTTTCAAAACGGTTTGCATAATCACTGCATTGCCCCGCCTCAAGATCGTAACACTGACAGGCGACACGGGTTAAATAGATGGGGGCGTGATCATCCTCTTCATCCTGAAGTCGGTTTAGACAGCATAAGCCGCAACCGTCACAGAGCATCTCCCACTCTTGGGGATTTAACGCTTCGAGTGTTTTCGTTTCCCAAAATGGGGTAGTTTCATGTTGTTTCATAGTAGAAAAATAGCACAATTGGGATTAAAATCGCCCAATCGAGCGGTTCAAAGGGCAAATTGGATATGATTGGCAAAAGAAAAGGATCATTTATGGATAACGAACAAACTTTGAGTGAACTATTGCGCGAATGCTCTGATAAGGTCGGAGGAAAAAACTTTTTCCTTACTCTCGCCGAAACCATCCGCACTACGCGTGAGGGGATCATCGTCGGTGAAAAAAAACAAATCAACTACTCCAACGGAATAATGACATGGAATAAAACACTCCATGCCGATAACTGGAGACTTCTTGTCGAGTCGGCAAAAGTACGGACGAAAGACGGCAATATTCTCTTGGGTGCCGAAGATAAACGGCATAAAAGCATCCTCAACATGATCCGTACCCTCAAACCCTTAACGTTTACCGTTACACCGACGAACAGTGCGGATGGTGAGGGGTTTAGCTTTAGCGCGCTGGAAGTGATCGATGATAAAACGACACGGATATCACCGCTCTTTAAAGCGATGTTTGTAATGCCGCTCGATGTTCTGAAAAAGAATATGGGGTAAGGCGGGGCTTATTTTTAAAGCCTGTTCCCCATTTCCCATTTCACTCATCAACCGTTTTTGCATATATTTTGAATACCCATCCTTCTATATATTCATCAGTATCATAAAAATATCGTACTTTAAACCAATTTCCACTTTTTGATAATACTTTTATGGTTTGATTTGCTTCTAATTTCATAAGAGACTTTGCAGTTCCTTTCGGGGCTTCTCTTAAATTCACTATATCAGTTAATACTCTTGTCTCATCCATATTATTTTCAAATCTATCTTGCAATTTCTCAAGTTGTGGTTTGACAAATATATCAGACATATTAGATCCCGTCTGTTCAAAAAACGCAATGAGTAGAGCAAGAAACAGTGCTTGTAAAAGAGGGTTTTGCGTTATTTGTTTTTCGATTACATCGGTATTGTCTTTTATCTGTAATTCCTGAATAAATTCTTCAAAATCATTTTCATCGATTTCAGATAACTTATCTAATTGCATATTATTGATATTTGCAATTAAAGATTTAAAAGAATCATTTTGTAAGACACTGAACATTACTGAATCAATCTGTTTATAGCGTTCTGCTATTCTTTGGATTGAATTTAATAGCATGGGATCAATAGTTTGTATTTTAGAATGTAAAATTGCCATAGTCTCAAGCACTTGTGGATTGATTTTTGGTATTGAATTATGAAATTTTTGGGATAATGCAATAATCGGAGAATAATACTTTTGTATATTTTGTTGTAATATAATTAATTTTTTGGAAGTCTCTTCCACTTAGCTCTCCTTCACAATTTCATCCTCATTCAATTCATGCAGAGCATACATCACGTATTGACTTTTTTCAAAAAGTGATAAATTTTGTGCTTCTGAAATATAAAATATTATAGCGGAAAAGAGAGAGGTGGAAAAAAATTATTGCACTTAGGCAATGTGTGTCATGAAAGTAAAAAAAGTGGATTGTTTAAAAAGAGAGTGTGGAGCGGGAAACGAGACTCGAACTCGCGACATTCAGCTTGGAAGGCTGACGCTCTAGCCAACTGAGCTATTCCCGCATCACAAGGGGAATTCTACCACCCGTTGGCTTAATCATTCATTTGATTGTAAATATTTTAAGGGAGCGGAATATAGGTATATCCCTTACTTTGCCATTTTACAAGTCCCACCATCGCCGATTTAATCGGTTTGACAAACGGATAAATATCTTCGGTTAAAATCCCCCGTTTATTCATTCCAACCTGACATATTTCCAACGTCATTTTATATTTACCGGTTATTTCCAAGAGTCTTTTATGGAGTTTCTCTTGATTCTCTGCCAACGATTGATCCACACCGTATTGGGTGTTTTCTAGATTTTGTACAAAAAACTTATACGCATCTCCGTGGATGACAACCGCTATTTCAACACTATCACCCTGTGCGATAAAGTAATCCGCCGTTCCGGGGACACCCCCTAAAAACTGTGTCGTAAACGCATCCATATTTCCGGTTTTAAGATCAACCATGATTTTTTTCGTCTCGGCAAATAGAAAAGTTACCGTTAAAAACAGCAGTATAAAAGCTAAACGCATCAGAACCGTCCTCCTTATTTAGAATATCCTATCAGACAGGATGCCCGAAGATTGTAAAAGTTATATAAAAAGGGCATTTATCGCGGCGATCTCATCTGCTTTCAGGGTAAACGAAAAAATCTCTAAATCCTCTTTGATATGGTGCTGTGAAGTCGATCCGATCAACGGAACAATCCCGATTTGCGTGAGATAGCGATAAAGAATCTGCGCTTCGGTTTTATCATACTCTTGAGTTAGCGCAAAGAACTCTCGACTTGCTAAGATATGGGGGTTAGCGGTTAAAGACCAAAAGCTTTGGTAGACAATCCCTACCTCATCACACCACTGCCGTAGTTCAACATCGTATCCGCTATCGGCGTAAAAGCGGTTTTGGACGACGGAGGGTTTCACCTGTGCATCCGTATAAAGACGTTTGAGCAACTCCAAATCGTAACAGTTACTGATCCCCAGCTGAAGAGCGCCTCCGCTATGAAAAAGGATCTCCATCGCTCCCCATACTTTTGAAAGATGGGCATAAGGAAACAGCGGTGAATGAAGCACCAACGAATCGACATACTCGCTCTTTAGATTCTCCCTAGAAACGCTAAACGATTGTGCGACCTGTGTCTCTAGCGGAGCATTGGGATCATACGGAATACGCTGCGGGTCTTGTCCTGCGAGGGGGGTGAATTTACTCTGGAGAAACAGCTCTTCGCGCTTGATCCCCTGAGCGGCAAGTCGCCCTAACGCTTCCCCTACCCCTGCCTCGTGATAATGTTTAGGCTGACATGCCGTATCGATACCGCGAAAACCGCTTAATATCGCCATCTCAACCAAATCCGCCGTTTGTTCTTTTTTCCACGCCGTTCCGTAGATAAGAGGTGGCATTTTCATCTTTTAACCCTTCAGATTATCTTGTTCACACCATTATAACCTACCTCAAAACTTCCTACAGTTACTTTTTAAGGGTACACTGTCGCTTACTTTTAATCTCAGGATTTTCAATGACACAAATGATCGTCTTAGCCGTTGTCGTTCTCCTCTTTTTCTGGCTCTCCCGAAGCTTTTCTAAAAACCAGCACACCTACTCCAAAAGCCAATTCTCAGGCTTTAAACTCACCAAAGAGAACCTCGCTTACAGCGAGCTTGGTCTTTTTGTCGCCCTAAGTGCCAAAGTGGCTAAAGCCGACGGACGTGTCGATGAACTCGAAGCGGAACTCGTCAGTAATATGTTCAATGACATCAGTCTCCTCTTCCCCAATCACGAAGCAACCAAAAAAATGCTCAAAGAGATATTTGATGAGGAGAAAAATGCCCCTCATAATCTCGATCCGGTAGCCCAAGCGCTCTATAAAGCGTTGGAAAACGATCCGCACAAACGTCAGAAGATGATGGAGTTTCTCGTCAATCTCACTTACATCGACGGAACCCTCAGCCATGCGGAAGAAGAGATGCTTCGTCTCATTTCCAAACACCTCCATTTTGGCGAAGCTGATCTCGCTTCTATGCTTGAGCGTTTCGGTTCTTATCACCGCCATAGCGTCAAAGAGAGCTCGATTGATCAAGCCTATGCACTCTTAAACCTGAGTGTACAAGCCTCCAACGATGAAGTCAAAAAAGCATACCGTGCCCTCGTGCGTGAATATCACCCCGATATTATCAAATCGCAAGGGGCATCGGACGAATATCTCAAAGAGGCAACCGAAAAAGTGCAAGAGATCAACGCCGCCTACGAGATGATTAAACAATCACGCGGTATTTAAAAACAACAAGGATTTTTATGGAAAAAAAACAACTGCTTAATCTGGGATACTGGATACTCTTTATCGCCATTCTCGGCTACCTCGCCTATTCAAAAGGGTGGATATTCTCTAATTTTGAATCCATTACCCCTAAAGAGGCGCAAGCCCTACTCCAAAGCGGTGAAAAAGTAACCTTGCTGGATGTCCGCACCCCCGATGAGTTTACCAAAGAACATATCGAGGGGGCGATCCTTATCCCGTTGCAGACGCTGGATAAAAATCTCGCTCTAATCGCCAATGTCAAAAATCAAAAAATACTCGTCTATTGTCACAGCGGCAGCCGAAGCGTGAGTGCTTCACGACTCCTAGCCGATAACGGTTTCACCCCTCTCAACGTCAGCGGCGGAATCACGGAATGGAAAGCCCAAGGGCTGAGTGTCACGCACTGAAATCATCACCCTACTAAAGGAACGTACTATGCCATTATCAGAGAGCCAAAAACAGATTATTAAACAATCAACCGAGACGTATCGCTCCGAGATCACCCAGATCAACACTTGGATTTACAACGAGGCCGATGATGCTCGATGTGATCAGCTCTACTTGCTTCGTGCGCTCTCTACGATCGAACACGGAGAACGTATCGGACTGTTTGATAAGACACGTAATGATGAGGATTTAGAAGAGATCGCGCATGAAGTCCATCTCCACTTTCCCGAAAAAGATGATGCGGAACTCTTCGATGACCTCTCGATTTTAGAAGATGACGTAAGGGAACGCTATTTTGCAAAGACCGCTCACGAGAAACAAGCCATTTTAACGTTATTGAAACTCAGCTTTTAATAAACAACTTTATTGCGTCCGTTTTCTTTTGCTTCATAGAGTCTTTCGTCTGCCCTTTTGAGAAGTGCTTCCCCCTCTTCGTTCTCTTCGAGTATCGCAACACCAAAGGAGCAGGTAACATTTCCGACCGTCTCGAATTCCTCCGCATCAATAGCCATTCTAAGCATCTCGGCTACGTTGATCGCTTCATCCAATGATGTATCCGGTAAAAGGAGCACAAATTCCTCTCCTCCCCATCGGGCGATAATATCACTTTTGCGGGTTCGCTGCCGTACGATAGATGCGATCTGTTTGAGAATCATATCCCCTTGCAGGTGCCCATATTGATCGTTGACATTTTTGAAATGGTCAATGTCAAAAAATATCACCCCTAAAGGCTTCTCTGTTCTGCGTGCAATATTGACCGTATGCTGATACACCATTTTAAAATGGAGCCGATTGGCAAGCATCGTAAGCGGATCCGTCATGGTTTGGATCTGCATTGTCGAAATATCGTTAAAAATAACGACATAACGTCTCTCGTCATTCACCTTCAAAACCGAAATACGTACTTCAAAAACAGTCGTTACCCCCTCAACCGTTATTTTGGCTTTATGGGTTTGAAGAGGGTGCTCGAGCATGTATTCCGTCCATCGCTGATCATTATGCATCGGCATCAGATATTCATCGGTATCTCCTGTTTCAAAATACTCACACACGCACAAGTGATCTCTTTTAAACGAGGTAACGTTCTCATAATGCAGATACGACAAAAAAGAGCTATTGGCGGCAACCAAATGTTCCCCGTCCGTCACGATAACCGGAGAGGGGACCGAATCGAGTATCATTTGGCTGTAGCGTTCTTGAAAACCCATTTTTGCAGTTATCAGTGAATAGGCACGATCAACCAACACCGCAATAACAAAAATCAAAAGAAGTGCGATAAGAAACGAAGCGACGATCATATGACGCAAATGCCCTTTAAAGTCATCTGTTGATCGAACAAACATAATGGCTCCGACAGATTGGGCACGATAATTTTTAATTTGGAGAACATTCACCGCATACGTTGCTCCGCTGTATACGATAATTCCGTTTTGAATTTTTGAGTAGTTCTCTCCATATTTCTGTATGAAAGAGCGATAAGATGGGGGGATATCAATTCCAATGTATTCATCGATCATTACCGAATGTCCCATCCGACCAAATTTCCCTAAAGTATTTTTATGCACAAAGAAAAAAGAGTCATAACCGGCAAAGCGGCGAATTTTATCGGTAAAATACGGTGCCGCAATACCAAACTCAATCGATCCGATATAAATACCCTGATCAAATACGGGGACAAGAATACGAAATGCCAATCCTTGACGCCCCTCTTCAAATCCGGCCACACTTTGCGCACTTTTGTGTGCGTACGCTACCATAGAGCGTTTTGATGCGATATTATCTCCATAGACCTGCGGCTGATGGAGTCTGAGCAGCGATGTCCCATCGGCATTATGAAACTGCATGACGGTAAGCCACGGGTTCTCACGCTGCATCACCTCCCAATCTAGACGTATAAGTTTATACAGTTTGTCATGATCTCGTGCGGCGAATGACTCAATAATTCCGCGAGTGCGGAGATTTGCTTCAGCTCTTGAATGATACAATCGGATCGTATCTTGCAACGTTTCATTATACGTTCGATGAACATGCTGATACGCTTCACTCATCCGACGTTCATTTTCTTCTTTTTCATGATAAATATTGTAAAACGTAATAACCGCAGCTACCGTCAACACCAAGAGGCTCAAAATTAAAATTATTTTATGTTTTAGATTCTTCATATATTTTCCTGCGGATACTTAGCCATCCAATCACGTTGATACGCCTCAAATGCTTCCCGCTCCAAAGGACGGCTAAACCAGTACCCCTGATAAGCATGGCACCCCAGAGCTAAGAGGGCATCTAATTGTTCTTTCGTCTCTACCCCCTCAGCAATCACCGAAAGCCCCATACTCTCCGTCAAGGCAATCGTCGATTTACAAATAATTGCATCATTAGGATCGCTTAGAATATCTCGAACAAATCCCTGATCAATTTTTAGTTGATCAAGAGGAAGCCGTTTCAAGTAAGAGAGGGAAGAGTATCCCGTTCCGAAATCATCCAATGAGAAACGGACCCCTAAGGATTTGAGACGATCCATTTTTTCAACAACCTCTTCCACATCTTGTACCAATAAACTTTCAGTTAGTTCGAGTTTCAGCCGCTTAGGATCGGCTCCGCTTTTTTGAAGTATATTCACCACTTGATCCACAAAATCTTTTTGATTAAACTGACGGACACTCACATTCACCGCAACACTCAAATCACCAAATACCTCAAGATTGCTCCATTTTGAGATCTGAATACAGGCTGTTTCCAAAATCCACTGACCTAACGGTAATATTAGTCCCGACTCTTCCGCTATCGGAATAAATTCATCCGGAGATACAATACCTTTTTGGGGATGATTCCATCGGACTAATGCCTCCGCTCCGAAAAGACGCCCGTTTTCATATACCTGCGGCTGATAATACAAAATAAACTGCTCTTCCTCAATACCCCGTCGTATCTCTTTTTCCAATAATGCACGTGTTTTCAAAGAGGATTCCATGAGGGGATCAAAAAAGCTTAACCCATTTTTTCCCGCTTCTTTAGATTTATACATCGCTAAATCAGCTTGTTTCATCAATTCATCGTCACTGATACTATCACCGCGAAAGAGCGTTATGCCGATACTGGCAGTCGATTGATAAGAGGCTGTTTCCAATTCATACGGTTCGCCCAGTACGGATAATATTTTCTCACCAATCGACTCGCATGATGCGGCGGCATATTTTTCTTCACTCCCCAAATCACTCAAAAGAATAACGAAGTCATCTCCTCCCAAACGGGCAACCGTATCTCCTTCACGTAGACATTTTTTAAGCCGTTCACTCGATAGTTTCAGGAGATTATCTCCTACTCCATGCCCTAACGTATCGTTCAAAAGCTTGAAATTATCCAAATCAATAAAAAGAAGCGCCCCAAACTGATTACTCCGGGCACTTAAGGACATCGACTGATTCAGCCGATCAATCAACAACGTCCGATTAGGGAGATGGGTCAGAGAATCGAAGAATACCAGTTGTTCTACCTTTTCTTCCGTCATTTTACGTTCACTGATATCCTGAACAGTCCCCATTGAGTATAAAGCATTCCCCTCCTCATCAAACTCACTCATCCCACTCTCGTGTACCCATCGGATACGCCCATCATCCATCAAAAGACGGTGCGTAACGTTGTAAGGTTCTTTTGTTTCAAGTGACTTTTGATAGGCGAGAGATACCATTTCCCGATCTTCGGGATGAATACGATCCATCAAAATTTCATAATTGACTTCAGAAGAGCTCGGATCAATCTCAAAAATTCGATAGACTTCATCAGACCACACCAATGCTTTAGTTTCCAAATTAAATGACCAACTTCCCATATGGGCAAAATGTTGTGCTTCATTAAGTCTTTGGGCCGTCAAACGAAGAGAATTTTGCATCTCTTTTTGTCGGGTAATATCTTCATACGTTCCTAAAATACCGATTACCTCTCCATGATTGTTTTTGAGCGGTACTTTGGATGTACTAAGCCAAATCGTTTCTCCGGTAGGGGTTGTCTGTACTTCTTCATAAAAAAGTTTTGCCTCCCCTGAAGCCATTACGGCGCGATCGTCTTCTCGATACGCATCTGCCTGCGCTGACCATCCCATTTGATAATCATCTTTTCCAACAAGCTCATTAGGTTTTTCAAGTCCGGCATCATGAGCAAAAAGGGTATTGCAGCCCATATACCGTAGGGTGCGGCTCTTCCAAAAAATCCGAATAGGGATCGTATCAATAATCGTGTTGAGAAGATTATGCGATTCGATAATCGCATCTTCCGCTTTTTGCCATTGAGTGATATCCGTATCATTACCGCGATATCCAAGTAGTCGTCCATCCTGAGATAGGAGAGGAAGAGCATTGGTCATAAGCCAAACGATCCCCCCGGCTTTGTTCATCGAGCGATTTTTAAGATTGCCAAAGGGCTCTTTACGGGCAAAAACTTCAAAAGCCTCCTTTTTAAACGTTTCTCTTCCCTTTTCAGGATGAAGATCATAAAAATATTTTCCGATGAGTTCATCAACGTGATACCCCAAAACTTCATAAACGACGTCGCTGATATAGGTATACTTTCCATGCGCATCAACTTCCCATGCAAACGTGCGGCTATGACGGGCAAGCTGTTCAAGGCGTTGCTGACTCTCGTACAGATAACGCTGTTGATTTTTGATTCCGTCATCTGTTCGACGAATAAGCAGGTAAATAAAGGTGATAACGACTCCGAAAAGAGCCAAACCTGAGATTCCTCCCATCACCGCCTTATCAAAAAATTCGAGATTCTCGTGAGTAGTGTTGCTCATAACAAACAAATCCCCTACCTCTTTCCCCGATACGTCTTTGATCTCCACCATCGACACTCTATACGTATTCCCCTCTGCATACACCTCTTTATCCAGCTCTTGGTGTTTATGTTTAATGCCTGTAGAATCGTTTATGAGTGTGAGGAAGGATTGAGGAATTTTCTCCATTGAAGAGTAGACTAACGCATCATTCTTGAGAAGATTCCAATTCCCCTCGCGCGCGAGCAACCGCATCCCCTCTTCCCATGCAGAGCGGTTGAGATACTCTTTGCGTAAAATAACCGCCAATTGGATATCGGATTGAACATGGAGATACTTGATCACATCTTCGATCTCTTTACCCAATTCAACATACCCGATCAGCTCATTCTCTACAATAACAGGCTGTACTACCCGTAAGGTCAACGTCCCCATCGGACCGACTTCGATGCCTGATGAAATTTTTCGGCTCCATTCCGCTTCCAAAGCGGTAAAACGGTCAATCACGTCCCCTTTTTTCAGAGGATTATGAATCCGAGCCAGACAAACACGATTTTTATCCATAAAATAAAAATGGGTGAGGCGATTCTCCTCTTTCATTTTTTCAAATATCCCATGCCATTGGGCAAAAAGGGCTCGACTGTTACCCGCTCGCAATGCTTTTTTAACTGCAGGATCAGCGGCTATAGGTTTAATCGCCAAAGAGAGTGCCGAAGTTTGCTGATCAAGCAAGACTTCCATATCATGATTCATCTCAAAAATATTGCCACTAAACTTGTGATGCATATAATGACGATATTGTTGATAGAGTAAAACTCCTGCTCCGATGACACACAAAAGTATTAATAAGCTCAAAGGAATCATCAGCTTACGCATTAGCGGTTTAGGCTGAATCCTTTGGCGATCATACGTTTTCCACATAAACCTATTGAGTTCTTTCAATCTTATCGCCTTGTTCCAAATACGGTACTGTTTTTATTCGTTACAAGAGTACCTCTTTGATCCTTTGGGGATACTTATTTGCGTTGAATAGCTTTTTTTCGGATAAAGCTCCGATTATTGACGAAAAAAGACACTTTGAAGACACTTTTTGATTACAATAGCCGTCATGAATACTCATCATATAATTAAGCTTTGCGACCGATGCTATTGGGACACCACTACCGAAACCATAAAGTTGCATAACGAAAATGTACCGTTAACTTCCAATATGAGAAAAGTTTTGAAACTTCTCATCACCAATTACAATAAACCCATCAGCAGTATTGACATATTTTTTCATATATGGGAGAATTTTGAAAATGAGTATAAACCTAGAAATGTCCGCAACTTAATCAGTAACGTTCGCAAACGTATCCCCTGTCTCTCGATCGTCAACTATTACGGCGGAAGCTATATGTTGAAAAAAAATCGTGAAAGCCACCCTCTATTTAGCGAAAATTTAATTGATATTCTCGATCAGGCCCAAAACGGTATTACGATATCCGATCCAAACCAAAACGATAACCCTGTCATTTACGTGAATCATGCTTTTGCAAATGCTTTCGGATATACCCCTGAAGAGGTGATAGGGAAGAATTGCCGTTTTTTACAAGGGGATGATCGTAATCAGCCTGCTCTCGAAGAGATACGTCAAGCGATGCAAACTTTCAAAGATGTCACCGTAACACTCCGAAATTATCACAAATCGGGTCAACTCATCTACAGTGAAGTAACGATAAGCCCTATTTTCGATAAAAAAACACACAAACTAAAATATTTTTTGGGGATACAAAAAGATGTCACCTCACTCCAACAATTGATACAGCAGATTAAAGGGATGGTCTAAGCATCCATGCTAAAAAACTTTACTCTCCTCTATGTAGAAAATAACGAAGAGGCCATTGAAACTTTTCTAAGTGCATTTAAAGAGCATTTGAAGGCTATTTTCATCGCTAGAAACGGGGATGAGGCGATGAGTATTTTCGAATCTTCTCATCCCGATATTCTCCTGTGTGAGATTCAAATACCGGACATAAACAGTTTTGAGATGATCGAACGCATGCGTGCAACAGATCCCAATCTTCCGGTCATTATTAATTCTGTTTTTAGCGATACCCACTTACTTCTTCAGAGTATTGCGCTGCACGTCGATAATTACATTTTAAAACCGACGGATATGGAAATCATGCTAAAAGCGTTGGAAAAAGCGGCGCGCGTTTTAAATCTCGAGAAATCGTTGGTACGTTCACATAGGATGATGCAAACCATCATCGATGAGATACCTGACCCTATCATGTACATTGAGCTTGATTTCAGCGTCAGCATGATGAATAAAGCGGCCAAAGAGCTAGGGGGAGAAGATGTCAATGCAATAGTTCCAAAATGTTACAAGATATCAAATACGACAAGCGGTGCCTGCGCTGATGGTTCCCCACTTTGTCCCATAGAGCATGTTTCCAAAACGAAAAAACCCTCTACTAAGCGTCATGTACATACCGATAATAAAGGGAAAAAACATCATATTGACGTTGACGCTCGACCGATATTCGATAACGAAGGTGCCGTTGTCGCCTACCTCGAAATTCGCCGTGATATCAGTAACTATCTCGATGTCCAAAACCAATTGCTCCACGAAACCAAAAAACTGACCCATATTTCCATGCATGATTCTCTGACCCATTTGCCTAACCGCCGCCTTCTTGCCGATCGTATCAATCACGCAATCGACCGAAAAACCCGTTCCGGGGGAGAGTTCGCGATCTTTTTTATTGATCTGGACCATTTTAAAGAGATCAATGATACGCTGGGGCATTTAATCGGTGATCAGCTTTTGATTCACGTAGCCAAACGGATACGGCAAATGACCCGAAAAGGGGATACCGTGGCACGTAACGGAGGGGATGAATTTGTCCTTCTCATCGATGACGGTATTTCCAAAAACCATTTTACTACGGTAGCTGAAAAAATATTACAATTATTCAAAACCCCTTTTCTCATCCAAGAAGAAGAAGTTTACAGTGCATGCAGTATCGGTATCAGTATTTTCCCTCAAGACGGGGAAACGGCAGAAACTCTACTCAATCATGCCGATATCGCTATGTATGTATCTAAAGAAGCGGGTCGTCAGCAGTTTGCTTTTTATTCACCTGCTATCATTTAAATAACGCAGAGTTTATTGCCTCCGGCTGTTTTTGCCTGATAAAGCTGCGCATCGGCTTCGTTAATCGTCTCCGTAAAAGAGTCTTCATGTTGTACTATCGCACCGATAGAAACACTCACAAATATCTCTTCTTTCTGTATACTCATCAGAGGGGTACATGCTATCTTTTGACGCAGATGCTCTAAAATTTCGATGCCATTTTCACGCCCCGTATCTTTGAGTACAATACAAAATTCTTCCCCTTCAAATCGGGCTAAAATATCGTGATACTGTATCTCGGAACGGATAATTTCAGAGACATGAATAATAATATTGTCCGCACAATCATCCCCATAAGCGGTATTGATGCTCTTGAAATTATCAATCGCGATCATAGCCGTCACAAAAGTTTCATCTTGAGCGTCTGCCGTATGAAAATAGCTCTCCATAACCGTGAAAAAATGGCGGCGGTTGTAGAGGCCTGTCAAAAAATCACGATGTGAAAAATTGGTTATCATATCAATATTTTCCAACGCTTCGATCGCATTGCATATACGGCATGAAAACTCCTCTTTACTGAACGGTTTGTTAATAAAATCGTTAGCGCCTCGTTTGAGGAACATAGCAGAGACATCGGAATCTTCGGTAGAGGAGAGGACAAAAACACACAGCTGGTTTTTAGTGTATTTTTGGCGAACGGCTTTTGTTAGCTCCAATCCGTCCATGACCGGCATATTGTAATCGGTGATAATGATTTTAATATCCGGATGCTGTTCTAGGATCAAAAGTGCTTCTTCACCGTGAGCAAGGGCAAATACTTGAAAAAAGAGGTTCTCCACCATTTTTTTCATCTGATTGCGAAATACCGACGAGTCATCGACCACCATCACTTTATGATGACGGTTTTTGAGAAGTCTTTTAATAATATCAATGACGTAGTCGATATCATCAAGCCCCCCCTTATGGACATAATCGATAATCTCTTTTTTTAGCATCACTTTGCGAAACTCTTTATCGATACTCCCCGTCAAAACGATTGAGGGGATGTTTTTTTTGAGGATCACATCTACTATTTCACCGTTGGGCGCATCGGGGAGATTAAGATCGAGAATGGCTAACGTATAGGTATATTTTTTTGTAAAAAGCTCCGCTTCTGCTAACGAATAGGCAATATCAATCTCTACGTTTAATTCACTTTTTACTTTTAGACTGATCAATTTTGACAATGTTTTACTATCATCAACCAATAAAATACGTTCCGTTATTATTTTTTTATCCATTTTTTCCCTTTTTTCTAACGTCATATCGTTTATTCAGCAGTTGATGAGACTCTATTTCTTCCGTTCTCTTTAGCTCTATAAAGGGCATCATCGGCATAATTAAAAAGCATCTCTTTTGAGGTCAAATCTTCACCCCCTTTGAAAGCCATCCCGATGCTGACGGTAACATGATCGGCTGCCGATGAATATGCATGCGGTATATTTAACCCTTCAACCGCTTGAATTAAGCTCTTAGCAACCTGTAAAGCCCCTTCAAAATCGATATCTTTTAACAAAACAACAAACTCTTCGCCTCCATAACGTGCAACTATATCACTGGAGCGTTTAAGGGATTTTTGGAAGACTTCGGCTATGTCGATCAAACACTCATCCCCTTTTACATGACCGTAATGATCGTTATAGGGTTTGAAGTTATCGACATCAATCATCAACACTGCCAATGCTTTTTTATCTCTGGAAACCTCTTTGTATCTTTTATCATACATCTCGTCGAAAAAGCGGCGATTCGGGATTTTAGTCAATCCGTCAACCGTCGCAAGTTCTAAAAGTTGCTCATTCTTGAGTTTTAACGTTTCATTCGCTTCTTCTAGTTTCAACTTTATCTCTTGAAGCTCTTGGTATAACAAAACCTGTTCGGTAATATCCTGTACCGTCCCTCTGGAAAGAGTTGCCAACCCCTCAGCATCATAATCGGTATCTCCGACTTCCCGAACCCATTTGATTCTTCCGTCTTTCATTAAAAGACGGTGTTCTATAGTATATTTTTGCCGCTCCTGCAAAGAACTCAGATACGCTTCATTCACACGTTGACGATCATCGGGATGGATGGCATCTATAAAAGCGGTATACGAGGGTTCAAAATGAAAAGGATTGATTTCAAAAATACGGTAAATCTCTTCGGACCAAATCAGAGTATTGGTGGCCAAATCGAGTTCCCAACTCCCGATATGTGATATGGATTGCGCTTTTTTAAGGCTCGATTCGCTTTTCTCGAGTGTCTCTTGCAGCTCTTTTTGTTCCGTAATGTCTCGAAAGACGATGATAGCACCATTATTTGCAGAAGCTACCGTAAGATTTACAGGAAAAAAAGTACCGTCATAACGGATTAAAAGCTCTTCACAACTTCGGGTATGACCATCATCTAACGTGAGATAAATCGGACATTTTAATTGATTATAGGTCTCATGCGAAGCTTTCTTATGATGAAAAAAAGTGTGCTGATCTTCTCCTAAAACCTCTTTTTCCGTGAGTCCGATCATTTTGAGCGCCTGCGCATTAATCCACGTACATCTCCCCTCTTTGTCAACACCGTAAACACCGTCTCCAATATTAGAAAGAAGCGATTCAAAGAGTTTTTTTCTCCGTCTCTCCCGTGTAAAATATATCAATATGATGAATACTGTCCCTAATGAAACTAAAATCACCGATTTGTAGTGTTCCCAAATATCCAAATAGGTAAATTCGGGTATTTTATCAAACGGAGGGAGACGCAAATGACGGGCAAGTTCTTCTACCTCTAAATAATCAGCAGGAAGGCTATAGCCGTAAATCCCTTTTTTGATCAGTGCCTCATTCGTCGGTTGAAGTGAGAACAGTGCCGCTACAAACGCTTTCGTATCCGTTTCTTTCGTATGTGGAAGGGCAAAAACAGGCCACTCAGGGTAAAGTTTTGTCGATACACGGTAGGGATGGTTAGGCCATTTTTGTTCATGGATAATTCGAATATCGTCCGCCTTAATCTCACCGCTTGCAATCATATCTTCCAAAATTCCGTCGCGGATAAATCCAACTTCCACTTTTTTGAGTAATACGTCTTTCACTACTTTTTGATGCGAATCGTAGGTTTGGAGTATCTTATTATTCTTCTCACTAATCTCAATTCCGTTTTGATAAAGTTCATAAATTTGAGCTCTAAACCCCCCCATATGTTTTAAACTCGGAGTTGAAATTGATTTACCTTTGATGTCACGAATATTTTCAATCATACTCTCAGGTCGGACGATGATAACACCGCCGAGCTTACTTGTAGGTTTTAGATCTTCACTCACGCTAATAAGTGTCGCAATCGCTCCGCTGAGTGCATATTGTTGGCGAACAACAAGAAAATGGGTAGGATTAGTCGTAACGATATCCAGCTGATTTTTAGCAATTTTTTCGTCCATTTCCTCTTGCGTAAGAATCTCAAGAACCACTTCTTTATCTAATTTTGTATTTAGATAATCAACGAGAGGCTGATATTTGGCACGCGTTTTTTCAACTCCGGCATACGCAAATACACCAAAACGGATCTGCTCTTTCGCGGATGCGGAGACGACAAAGAGGAATAAGAGGAGAAACACTATCGATTTATTCATATTGAACGCACTTTTTAGTTTTGATTTTATCATCATATCTAATTCTCACGGCTCTACCTACAAAACCGAGCACACTCTATTACGTCCTCCGGCTTTCGCTTCATAAAGAGCCTGGTCGATTTTAGCAACACATTCATGAATGCTCTCTTGGTACGACAATTCCCCGACACCGATACTTACAGTCACATTGTGCGCAACACTGTAGTGGTGTGATTCAATCTTTTTACGAAAGCTTTCTGCCACATCCTTAGCCTCATTAGCGGTCGTATGCGGAAGGATAACCATAAACTCTTCACCGCCCCATCGGCCAATAATATCACTCTGACGGAAATTATTTTTCATGAGCGTTGCTATCTCTACCAAGATTTCATCGCCAACTTGATGGCCCATCGTATCATTTATTTTTTTAAAGTAGTCAACATCGATCATCATGATTGCACAATGGTGATCCCGATATCGGCTTACTTTTTTCTCCTCTTCCATCAATCTCTGATCCGTTTTTTGACGGTTATAAAGCCCTGTCAATTTATCGGTAACAGAGAGTTTTAAGAGTTTTCGGTTGTAGCGGTTAATGATGTAATGGCGCCATAAAAATGCGGCAATAATTAATCCGAATAAAATCCCTATTTTCATAATCATTTCATTATCGATCCACGGTACCTCTTCGACCGTTGAGACCCATCGATTATAAATATCCTGCATATCCGCTTCATCCGTATTGGTCACTAATTTTTCAAAAATAGAGTTGAGCAGCGGTTCATCGTTTCGGGTTCCAACTCCCAGTTGTACTTTGCTCTCTTCCAGACGCATCGATACTTTAAGCTGTCCGGTGTGCTCTTTTTGGATATAAGAGGAAATCACCATAAGATTATCGATGTAACCGTAGAGCTCGCCCCTCTCTACCATAGAGAGCCCCTCTTTAATCGATCCCACTTCGATAATTGTGAGATTCGGATAGGCCATTTTAAGCTGTTCCGTAATTGAATACCCTTTTACCGCCCCTAATTTTTTCCCCGTAAGAGTTCCGATGTCATCGATGAACGGTTGATCCATCTTCGTTGCCATCACGATAGGGAGGGTAACATAAGGGGAAGTAAAATCCATATACACCAGTCGGCTTGGAGTGCTCGAAGCGAGTGAAAAAATATCACACTTACGCTCTCTTGCAAATTGAAGCGTCTCATCCCATGAACGGGTAGGAACCAGTTCTATCGGGATTTTCAACTCACTTTCAAAACGGTGCATCACATCCGCGGCAATCCCGATATGCTTTCCATCACGAATCGCTTCGAACGGGTACCACTCCGGATCCACACACATCAAAATCTTTTTCTTGTGGAGAAGATACCCCTGTTCATCAGCCGTTAAATTGAGTTTTTTCGAAATATTCTCCGCAACGTCGCGTAATAAAAATTTCCCTAATTTTTGTGTCGGATCAATAATTCCGGCACGAATCAGCTGTTTAAACAGGCGTGTTGTCAGTTCAGTATCGGCCTCACCGGTACGATAAAGATCTCCCAACATAAGTTGATGGATCACGTGCGCTTCATAACGGAGTGCTTCTACCGATTTTCGGACACCGTAATACGTTTTGAGAAGCGTGATCATCTCATTAGGGTTTTTAATAGCATATTCCCATCCGCGATTCGTCGCATCCACCACCCGTTGTGCACGATCCGAATGCTCGATCGCTTCTCTTTGGGAGGTAAAAAGATTACCCGAACTCACAACAAATCCATACTCTACCGGATCGATAATCGTGTATTCAACACCTGCACGATCCAATTCGTATAGCTGATTTGAACGAAATGCGCTCATCGCGTCTATTTTTCCGTTAATAAAATCATCGACTCGAAAAGTATGATCTACAAAACGGGTATTCTCCACAGTAATCCCAAAATGGGACATTAAAAGGGATACGGCACTGTTTTTGCGTTCGCTATCCGTTACCATGATCGTTTTTCCGATCAAATCAACGGGCTTATTAATCCCTTTTCGTGCGACAAAAATTAAAGGAGACTGCTGCATATACGTTGCCATCAAAACAATCGGTTTAATTTTCCCTTTTTCGACGGAAAGAGTCGAATTATAAACACCGTAGGTCGCTCTGCGTTGAAGTACTTCATTCACAACATCAATGCCGTTTCGATATTCGCGAAGCTCAACTTCGAGTCCTGCTTCACGGTAAAACCCTTTCTCTTTCGCAGCAATAAATCCTGCAAATTCAAACTGATATTTCCAATCAAGCTGTACAGAAACTTTTTCGAGAGTATTTTGAGAAAAAAGTGATGATGCCATCATAAAAAATAATACTAAATATTTCATTCAATCCCTATAGGCTAGTTCCCAAATATTATAACGGAAATTGATATAAATCTGAATCAAGATTCTCCCATAAACAGTGATTTTGCAACACAATTGCGACACTAAAATGAAACAATTAATATATAGAATCCGTTTGGAGGTAATACAATGTCATTGTCATACACATCCTTACACGCCTTAAGAAGTATTGTCGCATCAACCGTCAATGAATCGGGACTTATTCTCATCGATTCAACTCCCATTATTTATCGCTATTCGCTTGATGGACACTACCAAAAACATGCGAATATGAAAGGAATTCAATCCTACCCTAACCGTTATGGAAACTCAGTCGCCATTACGAATAACGGAAAGTTCGGTTTGGTTTGCGATCCCTCTAACGAACGTGTCCTATTTTTATCGCTTGAACCCGTAAAACTTCTTTCAACGGTTCCGATGGCCAAACCGGATGTCGTCCGATTCAGTGATGACGGCCGCTTCTTCGCTATCGGAAATGTTTCCGGAAGATTAAAAGTATATGATTCTCTTACCTACAAAGCGTTGGATGAATTACAGCTCCCCGATGGAATCGTATGTACCGCATTTTCAAAAGACGGAACAAAATTAGCTATCTCGACCATGGACAAAAAAGTCCATTTATTCTATACCCATACCCAAAAAATTGGGTATGTTTTTCGTATCGACGACATTGTCGAAGCGATCACTTTTTCATCGGATAACAATAAAGTCTTAGGATTTACCCGCTCAGGCTCAACCTACGTCTTTAATATCATGCTTAGACAACAGTTTTTGGGTGATCCTTCCATGGAGTGGCCTACCCATATTGCTACCGGATTTAACGAATATGCATTATTACTCGGTTCACGCAGTAATCAGCTCATGATTTATAACCGATCAGACGGAATAAAATTAGGATCAGTCAGTTTCGAGCATTGGGGAATTACTTCGGTGAGTGCATCGTCCGAATATGTTTTTGTCGGTTTCTCTAATGGAAACAATGTCGTCATCAACTTGCATGAAGCCGTCCAAGAGGCCCATAAAGCTCTCGAATCGGGGAATATAGCGAAGCTCTGTGTTTTGGTAGCCGAGAGTCCTTTGGTTTTTGTAAACAATGATTTGTGCAAACAAATCGAAAAATACCATGAAACTATTTTTTGCTTTTTACCCTCTACGTCTGATGAAAAAAAAGGGTATGAAGCGATAGTTTCTCTCATCATTGCAGACGGTACGATACGCAAAGAGCTTATGAAAACACTCTATGATTCTCAAGAGATCACTCCGTTTATGGATAATATTGCTCAAGGAAACGCGCAGCAAGCATGCGAAACGGCCGACAGTGCACCTTTATTAGGGCATCTTCGTGAATTTCATGAAATACGTTCTACTTGTCTGAACAATCTAATGCATGAAATCAAGCTGTTGGAAGTCGACTCCGTCAAATTTAAAGAGTATGTTGAATCCGTCCCGGATGCCTGCTCCGAATGTGTCCATGAACTCATCCCAAACACAGAAATTCTCGAAAAAAACTATAAAAAGCTGGTTTCGTATGCTTCGGCCAATAACTACGCATCGCTTATGGAAATCACCGAAAAATTTCCTATTTTACGTCAGACGAAAATCTATCGCCGTCTAATGAATCACGGAGAATCACTGATTGATAAGATATTGATGATGATTTCCGCAGGTAAGATGCATGAAGCAGAGATGCTTGCCACGAATTTAACACGTCTTAAACCTTTTGCCTCCACCGGCAATGATTTTAAAACCCAAATAAAAGCATTCGACGCTTTTGAAAATGCCGCAAAAGCGAACAATCTGGTTAAGCTCTACGCATTAGCATCTGAACATCCTGCCCTAAGAACTACGGAAATATTTAGAATCCAAATCGAAGCCCATAAACTCAATATTATGACCCCCGCACTTGTCTACGCGAAAAAAGGAGATGTAGCCAAAACGTTGGAGATCATTGCTCCGTATGCCGCAATAGGTTTTTTTGAAGAGAAAAATCTAAGCCTGCTCAAAAAAGCGTTGGTGCATGAAATCGAACTCTATGCCCCCTTAGGTGAAGAGCGTGCTTTATTGGATAATTATCATAAATGTTTTGGGTGGGATGAAGATTATGATCAAGTGTGTTTAACCTTAGGTGTCCCTCCGAATGAGCACAAAAAACTCGACGAAGTATCGCCTGAATGCAAAAAACTGACAACCTTTTTATCCGGAGATAAAAAGCGGAGAAATCTTTTAGCTTCCTAAATAAAAGTGACCAAAAATTTGCCACACAAATGCAACACTAAGACGTTAGTATAGTAGTTGAAGTATAAGCGATTCCTATAAATATTCAGTCACATCGGGAAGCGCAAAGATAGGGTTCCATGATAAAAGTAATCAAATCATTTGAAGCGGCAGGGAGTATTATCGCCCTCCATGCTGATCAAAATTCAATCTTTTTCACGGATAACAAACACTTTTTATATTCGATCGATAAATCTACATGGGTACTACGAGCCCATATCATCTCCGACAATGCAGCAGCCCCCCTCCACCCTTATCAAAAAAGTTCAGCTTTCGGAACACGGGGCTCCGGTATTTACAGCGTTGATACCAACGGAAGCTGTGCCGTATGCTACACTCTCCCACCCGTCTCTTCTTCGGGGGTTGCTAACTCTATCCGAAATGTAACGGCGTCGGCAAAATCAATCTCAGGGGAAAAGATCTTCCTCTACGGTCATGATCAGAGGTCGGAAGTAATGACCTTCGGAGGAGAAAACGGTGAATATATTTTCACCGGAGGAACCGATGGAAAAGTCTATATGTACAGTTCCGCAAACGCCCATCTTTTAATGTCACTCCGCTCGCTTCCCGATTATATTGCTCATCTTACCGCTAATGAAAGCGGACGATATCTCTCCTACAGTGCCTATGATCACTCACTTCACGTCATCGATATCCGTTATCAGACCGAAATTTTAAATACGTATCTCGGAGACGTCATTGAAGACTCTTTATTTTTTAGAGACTCCCGCTGTTTGTATGCGATCAGCCGTGATGGCGTATCGTATATTTTTGACTTAAGAGAGCATACCGTCCTCAAAAAAGCGATCTTCCCCACTTGGCCAACCTGTTGTGTTATAGACAGTACGTTTCGTTATGCCGTTGTGGGAACACGCGGCGGTTATATCCATATCGTCAAACTTTCCGACAATACCATCTTCGCCAATGTAAAACTCGATCAAAAAGGGATTTCATCGCTTTTAATTAATGATAATTATTTACTCGTCGGATTTAATAACGGATATGTGTATGTAGTAGACTTATTTGCCTACATAGACGATTTTTCCCAAGCCCTTGCGGAATACGATTACCCCTCTGCCAAAAAATGTCTTGATAAAAACGTTTTTCTCACCATTCATCCCATGTCTCAAATGTTTGAAGAAGCTTGGGAGAAATTGTTGCATGAGATACGTGAGCAATTCTCCGTCGGCAATACTCTCAATGCAATGGAATCGGCAGCCCCTTTCTTATCGGATGTATCACGTAAAAAAGAGTTTGACTTTCTCTTTCAGAAACAAAAAGAGTTTGAAAAGTTTAGACAATTGGTTGAGAAAAAGCTTTATCCGGAAGCTTATTCTTTGCTGGAATCTTCTCCGTATCTCCACAAAACAGACAGTGCCCGAAAACTTGAAGCAATTTTTACAAAAACTTTTGCACAGGCTAAAAAGATCATTGCCGCCGATCCGCTACGTAATTTCCCGAGAGCGCAAGAGCTTCTTAAACCTTTCGGTAAGGTTGCTTCCAAAAAAGAGATTATTTTCTCATTAATCAAAAAATACCCTATATTTTTAAAAGCCGATAATTATGTCAAAGAGAGAAATTTTAAAAGCTATTTTCTCCTAACCGAAGAGCACCCTCTTCTCAAGAACGAAGACATTTATAAAAAGTTGTGTACGATTGCCGAAAATAATATCGAGAAAATACAGCTCTATATCAATACTCAGCGCTACAACGAAGCCGTGGAAACCATAAAACAAATTGTTCCGTTTCTCCCCTACAAACAGCAGCTTTCACGTCTCGCACATCAGGTACAGATACGGAGAAAACTAGCGGAATTGATTCAAGAAAACAAAATGTCGGAAGCGTATGAACTGGTCGGAATGTACCCTGCTCTCGAATCGGTTGATTTTTTTGTAGAATACGAAAAAGTTTTCGATAAAGCAGTCTCTATCGCCATGATCTCTGTCGGGAGAGGCGATATCCAGCAGACCCAAAGTATTCTCTCCCCATTCAATAACGTAAAACGTTTTAAATCGAAAATTCGAGAATGTATACGGCAATCCGCCTATAACCGCCTTGAATCTCTTTTTCAGAAACATGAAATAACTTCCGCACAGCCTATCGTCGCTTTCTATCTCAAAGAGTTCGGCAAAGATAACGATTACGAACGTTTGACAAAAAAATACGGACTAAATGAATAGCCCTTCAAACGCTTCATCACTCGGTGTATTCGACTGAAACGAGACAATTTTATTCCGTCCGTTGCTTTGTGCACTTTCCAAATTTGATTCTGCAATTTGAATAAGTTCCTCTATCGTCAATACTGCCCCCTGATAGGAACCGACAGAAACGGTAAAAGAGACTAAAATATCTTGGATCTGCGTAAGACTTTTTGCCGCTTTTACCCTAAGAGTTTCGAGAGCATCCTCAAAAATATTACCTTTCATATCAATCGCCAAAACACTAAACTTTTCATCCGAAAAACGTGCAATCAACATAGGGGATGGAAAGCTTTTTTGAAGCATCTCCGCAAAGTTTTTTTGGATCATGTCACTCCCGCAAAAGCTGCTTTCTTTATGGATTTCTCGCAAATTATCTATTTCAAAAAAGGCCAGTGCAACCTCATAACTATGCCGCTTCGCCTCCTCTAACATCCGCTCTGATTGTTCTAAAAAGTATTTACGGTTATAAAGCCCGCTTAAAAAATCTTTGCTTCCGTACTCTTCGTAATAATCAAACATATCTAACAGTTCAAGATTTGAATTAACCCGCACAAAAAGTTCTTCTTGTTCAAACGGCTTATAGAGAAAATCGTTGGCTCCGTGTTTAAGAAATTTTGCACTCAACCCTTGTTCATCGACTCCGCTAAGAGCGATAATGCTGAGAACATTTTTACGATAATGCTGTCGAAGACGCAACGTAAATTCCAATCCGTTCATATTCGGCATATCATAATCGGTAATAATGAGCGTAATCTGGTTATTTTTATCTTCTAATATCGTCATTGCTTCCAACGGATCTTCCGCTTCAAAAACATTAAGATGAAGTTTTTTAAGCTGTCTGCTAACCAAACTCCGCATACTTTTGGAATCATCAACAATCATGACATGGGTCATGTAATTTTTTAAAATGCGTTTGAGGGCGAAAACAACGTACGCGATATTATTGGAGTTGTTTTTCAAAATCAATTCAAAAATATTTTTAGAAACAAGATCGCTGTGCAGATGCGAATCGGTCGTCCCCGTTAATACAATCGTCGGAATCCCTAGCGATATGCTCAGATCGATTGCATCTCCGTCTTTTGCATCGGGCAATACGACATCAACGATTGCCGCATGAAAAAAAATATCGTTTACGATCTCTTTCGCCTGAGCAAAACTTTGTGCTTTATGGATGGTAATATTCTCGATATCTTTGAGAATAGCTTTTTCGATAATACTCAATACAAAGGCGCTGTCGTCAATTATTAAGATATTTTTATTACTGGTATTTTCCATGATTATCTACCCTAAAATGACCTTTCTTTAACAACGTTACCAAACTTTAGCACCTTTGTGTTGCAAATGTGTGGCAAACACTATTCCAACGAAATGCAACATATTTGCAACACTAAACCATTATAGTGTACCTATGAAAACACTGAATGATCCTTTCATCGCGTACGAGTGTGTCAACGCCATCGGCAACTCTCTTAATTTGGATGAAATGCTCACGGAAGTACTTGAAACTTTTGTACGATGTGCCAAAGCGGAGGGGGGAAAATACCTTGAAAAGAACATACATAATACAGCCTTGGTCCATTCCGGAAAAGAGTTTTCCCCGTCTGAATCTTTTGAGTATGAGACCGATTCCTTTTCCATCCATGAAACAAAAGAGGAAAAAATCCTGAACATTCCTGTAAAACAAGGACATTTTCTTTTTTTATTTACCCCTAAAAGCGATATTGACGCATTCGCAACACTCTTCTCGGCCTTCCGAATCAAACTCTCCAACGCGATTGATGCATGCCTCAGTGTCGAAAAACTGTGCAGTTCAAATCTGAGTCTCTCTCAACAGATCGATAAGGAAAAAAACAGGAACCATGCGACTGAAAAACTGATGATTTCGCAATCACGGTTGGCTATCATGGGGGAAATGATCGGCATGATCGCCCACCAATGGCGCCAACCTATTACCCTTATCGGAATGCTAACCAACAATACCCTTTTGGATGTCCAGTTAGGGGATATTAAAGAAAAACAACTCATAAGCGATTTGCAACTGATTGACAAACAAATCCATTTTCTCTCCCGAACCATTGATGATTTTCGGAACTTTTTTCGTCCGAACAAGCTTCCAAAAACCGTTACTTTCGGAGAAATAGGGACTGAATTAACCACCATAATGGGGAAAAGCTTTCTGAATCGTCGCATCTCCCTTATCTTTGAGGGAGAGGACGAAACACCGTTTATTACTTACAAAAACGAGCTATTGCAAGTCTTTATCAATATTCTTAATAATGCGAAAGATGCATTTGCCGATCAGCATACCGAGCATCCGGTGATACGGTTTCAGTTGGGTGAAAGTAAGAGTTCATTTTTATTTTTTATCTCCGATAACGGAGGGGGAATTCCACAAACCATCATCACACGTATTTTTGAACCTTATTTCAGTACGAAAAGTGAAAAAAACGGAACCGGTTTGGGATTGTATATGTCGGCTATTATTGTCGAACGACACCTCAAAGGGAGCATTATCGCCTGCAGTGATGAAAAAGGGACTACCTTTGTTATCAAAATTCCGAAAGACGGTCCTAAAAAGGGATACGATGTCTACTAATACCGATCTCTTCGGAACCTCGCTCGAAGCACTGGTTGAGATCGGAAAACAACTTAGCGTCCTTTATGTCGAGGACGATCCGTTAATACGAGAAGAGTTTGGCAACCTTTTAAAACGCTTTTTCGCTCGGGTGGATATGGCCGCTGATGGCGAAAAGGGGTTACGTGCAGCATCACGCTACCCTTACGATCTGATTATCAGCGATATCGAGATGCCGTACATGAACGGGCTGAGAATGGTCGAAAAGATCAAAGAAGATCAGCCGAATCAAGCCATAGTACTTCTCTCGGCATACGAAGAGTCTCCTATGCTTCTTCGCGGGATAGAATTGGGGATAGAGGGGTATTTACTAAAGCCCTTACAACCTCAACAAACCCTAGAACTTCTTTATAAAGTTGCCTCACGTGTCCTTTCCAAAAAAGAGAGTATCCATTACAAAAAACATCTCGAAGAGCTGATAGAGATAAAGAACAATGAGTTACTTCAGTTCTACATGATCGACCGTACCACGGGACTCTATACGCTGGGACAATTTGAGCAGGATATTCTCAATCGCTCCGATGTGTCACTTGCCTTGTTTAAAATTAACGATTTTAAAAATCTAAACGACTTTTACGGGTATGAAGTCGGCAACTCGATTCTTCGTCAAAGTGCCGATTTCTTACGTGATATGATTTCCGGTCTCGACGATGCGTCCCTCTACCGTATCAGCGGAACCCATTTTGCCCTTCTGACACCGATGAACAGCTATGATTTGGAACGGTTTGCCCGATTAACCATCTACATGTTTGAAGAGCGTGAAATTCAGGTAGATACCGAGTTCATGTATTTGGAGATGACCATCGGCATTGTCGATCGAAGAGATGAAATCTCTCTTTCCAATGCCGATATTGCCCTCAGAGAGGCTGAACGGTTGGGAAGAGTCGTCGTGTATACCGATGATAAATCAAAAGATAAATTGCGCTCGGATAAACTCAAATGCAAAGACGATATCAAACGGGCATTAAAAGAGGATCGTTTCCACCCCTATTATCAGCCGATTATCGACAACCACACCCAAAAAATTATTAAATATGAGGCATTGGCACGCTTGGTGATGCCAGAGGGGGAGATAATCACTCCTGCTTTCTTTTTATCCGTTGCCAAAGAGACAAAAACCTATAATCAGATCAGTCAAATGATTATCCAAAAAGCAATGGATGATTTTAGAGATTCTGAATGCAAAATCAGCATCAATCTCTCTATTAACGATATCAAAAATCCTCTGACCCGAAAGTTCCTTTTCAAACAAATTGAAGAGTTTCCAGAACCGGAACGTTTGGTCTTTGAGCTGCTTGAATCCGAAGGGATCGATTCGTATGATGAACTGGGCCACTTTTTAAACCGTATTAAACATTACGGATGTAAAATCGCCATCGATGATTTCGGATCGGGATATTCCAATTTTGAGCATCTGGCTAAGTTGAATATCGATTATATTAAAATCGACGGCTCACTGATCATGAATATTGAAAAAGAGTTTCTCTCCCAAACGATCGTCGAAACCATCGCATCGTTTGCTAAGAAAATCAACGTAAAAACCGTTGCTGAATTTGTCGGAAACAAATCGGTTGAATCGATGCTCGTCTCGATGGGAGTTAACGAGTCACAAGGATATCTTTTCGGGCAAGCGGTCCCCTATAATCCTTCAATGCGATTTATCCAATCTCTCTAAGAGTAGTTAAGCTATAATAATTTAATACAATCGAAAGAGATAGATATGAACAATGCTGTCATCGCATTAAAAGGGCTCGCAAAAGAGAAACGTTTACTCATCGTCGAAGATGATAAAAACGTTTGCGAGAGCCTTAAACGTCTTCTTTCGCACTTTTTTACAACCATCCATACCGCCTTCACTCTCAAAGAGGCGCTTGAATCCTACGACGAGCTCCAAAAATCACTACAGCCGTTTATCGTCATCAGCGACATCCATTTGGGAAGCGACAGCGGAATAGATCTGATCCGCCGTATTAAACAAAATGATCCGCACCAAAAAGTCATTGCCATATCCGGTACGGAAGATCGGGAGATTTTTATCGAATCGATCCGCTACGGAGTGGATCGGTTTGTCCTTAAACCTATCGACCAAGACGATCTATTCAATGCCCTCATCACACTGCTTCAACGGATTAATTACGATCTTGAGCTTGAAGCATCCCGTAAAATGCTCGAAGACTCAAAAGAGTACGCACTCAAACTCCTTGATGAACAAGATCAGTTCTTGAAAAATGCAATCCATGAAATCCATACACCCCTTTCCGTGATTATTACCAATATCGATTTACTCCGTATGAACGGGATCGACCATGAGTTTCTTAATGCGATTGAAGCGGGCTCTCGAATCATTCAACACAGCTATGAAGACATGACCTACCTCATGAAACGAGATCGGGTACCGGATCATAAAACGACGATTAATCTGGTCGATTTTATCCATGAGCGTGTACGCTATTTCACCTGTATCGCCGAAGTCAACGAACTCTCTCTTTCCCTTCGAACCGGACAGCCGAATCTCCCCTCTATTCATGTTAACGAGCTAAAGCTCTCCCGTCTGATTGACAATACCCTTTCCAATGCAATCAAATACTCCTACCGCCCCAGTGAGATCAACATAACGGTAGGGATTCGAAAAGGGGAACTGTTTTTCGAAGTTCGTAACTACGGGCCGCTGATTCAGGATAAGAAGAAGATTTTTCGCCGCTTTCACCGTGAATCGGACCACAAAGGGGGATACGGGTTAGGACTCAGTATTGTTGCCCATATTTGTGACGAAGAGGAGATTGACATCGAAATCTCTTCAACGACCCTCCGCGGGACTTCCTTTCGCTATATCTTCAAAAATGCGACGCTCTTGCAACACAATTCATCTACAATAGTATCACTAAAGCAAAATGGAGTCGATGAATGAGAATCTTGCTGCTGGAAGATGAATTCATGCTGGCACGTTCCATTAGAACCTATCTTCTTGCTCGCGGTCATCTTGTCGATCATTACGATAACGGCCAAGAAGTTCTAGAAGTGATCGAAACGCTCGAACACGACTTTTACATTCTCGATATCAATACCCCTCTTGTGGGTGGCTTAGAGTGTCTAAAAGTTATCGCGGTGAAGTATCCGAAAACTCCTAAGATCATCATCAGCGCGTACCATGACGTAGAGTACATTTCCGATGCGTTTGCATCCGGATGCAGTGATTATCTGAAAAAACCGTTTAATCTCAAAGAGCTCGATATACGGATAGCACACCTTACCAGCCAAGTTCTACCCTCTAAAGCGATCTATGATCCGATGATCCACCTAAGCCGGCATTATACGTTCAATAAAGAGAATAACTTTCTTTTTTATGACGGAATCATCCAAAAATTTACGAAACGGGAACTCTCGCTGATTACTATGTTTGTAAGCAACTTAGGGCAAATTATGACCGATGAGAGTATCCGTTCTTTCGTATGGGACGGAGAAGAAGCCGAACCTTCCACGATACGCTCCTTGGTAAATCGGGTAAGAAGTAAACTCAAAGAGGAATTAATTGAAAACATTCGCGGATTCGGCTACACAATGAAAAGGTTAGATCATGCCTAACGAAATCCAAAGACTTAAAGAGGGGTCCGAATCGCGTAACGTCTTGATTATCGATGATGATCACGAACTCGCCGAATCGCTCGGACGGATACTCAAAGTCTTTTTTAAAGAGTGCATTATCGCCTCCGACGGTGAAGAAGCCTATAATATCTTTAGTGCCAAACATGAAAAAGGGGAATCTTTTACCGTAGTTATCACCGATTTGGAACTCCCTAAAATGGGCGGGTTACGTCTTATCAAACAGATTCGTACTCTAAGTTCACATCAGCCTATCCTCATTTTATCGGCCCATGATGAAGCTGAATATATGGCCGAAGCAATCCGACTGGATGTCGAGGGGTACCTCATCAAACCTCTGGCAATGCCGAAATTGTTTGAAAGCTTAGAAAAAATTTTCTCCTCAACAACGAAAAACAGCCCTATCGTATCTTTCGATACCGATCCGGTAACAGGATGGAAAAGCTTTCAAGAACTCGCTAATAAAATTCAGACTTTAGAAACTACCCCTTTCACGTTACTACGGATCAGAGTCAACCATCTCAATAATATTTTTAAATTTGTCGGAGAGGTCTTTGCCAACGAATACATCACAGAGCTTTCCGCCCTTTTACAAAGTATGTCCGTCGATACGGGAGGGGAGTTTTACCGAATCGGCAACGATGAATTCTGTCTCGTACTCGAGGATAAAGTTATAGAGTTAGCGAGTACCATCGCTTCAAGTATGATCTCCGTCGCACGATATTTTCACACCTCGGAAAAAGGGATTGTCCTTAATTCCAGTCTCTCCATCGGGATCGCCTACGGAAAAGACCAAATATTGCTTAACTCGAAATTAGCACTTGAAAAAGTCCCTGACCGCATCGGGGGAGGATACAGCGTTTATACCCTAAGCGATCAAGATGAAACCTCCGCATTGGTTAAAAGCCGCCAAATTCTCCGTATGATATTTGATGCGCTCCATGAAGAGAACATTGTCCCGTTTTTTCAGCCGATACGCCATACAGAGAGTCTCGAAATTTTTGCGTATGAGAGCATTGTAAAAATTCGAAAAGAGGGAAAACTATACGGCCCTGAAACCTTTTCATCGCTTGCCATCGATATGGGTCAGGTTGGGATGATTACCCGTTCGATGATACGGCATACTTTTGAACTCATTCACACATTGCCTTCTCAAAAACCGGTTATCCTAACCCTGAGCGATTTTGAGCTCAACGATGAATCTATCTTCTCTTATATTCAGTTTTGGGCCACTCGTAATAATATCATCCCATCAAACATATGCTTTCACATCGCCGATGGAATCAAAATTCTTCAAAACAAGGTACTTTTTGAATATGTCCAATCGCTCCAAAAAAGTGGATTTAAAATTATGATTAGCGATTTCGGAATGGGTGAGTGCAATCTTCCGGTTATTCTGGATCTCCATCCAGATTTCATCAAATTCCATCCTGAAATTGTTAAAAAAGGGTTAAAAGAGCCTTATTTCGGATCGGTCATCGCAAAAACAGTGGAAATAATTCATATGACTAACGCTCAAGCTATCGCCCCCGAAATAACACAAGAAAAAGAGTTGCAATGGCTTAGAGAAGCAAAAATAGATGCTTTTGAAGGGTCTTTTGCCGGAGAAATATTTGAGGTGAACCGTGCATAATAATCTTCCGCTTTTACTCCATTTGCAAGATACCGCTTCGCACTTTGTTCCTAACGATCATCTCCGCTCTTATTTTTCTGTTGAGTCTCATCTATTTGATCCGTTACTGCTCGCTTCTGAAGAACTTATAGGGGTTATTTTAGAAACCGAAGCTTTTGAAAAACATCACTTAGAGAGTTTTCAAACATTACATTCTCTCGGAAAAAAAATGGTCTTGATCCTTTTATGTGCCGGGGGAAAAGAAGAGTATATCCGTTCGGTTGCGCTGATGACACAATGTGTCACTTTTCCGCTTGTGGAGAATAAATCGGATGCAGATTCTTTGTGTGAGACGGTTTTGCCTATGCTCCGCGAACACGTTGATGCACTACGTTATCAGGAGGCGTTAAAAATGCGCTCCCACCGTTCAGGCTCTGTTGATTCTCTCAACGTGGTCGCCCACCAATGGCGTCAGCCGCTCAACCTTATCAGTATGGAAGCCATCAATCTCTCGATTCAATCAACGCTTGAACCCTCCGTACCCTCCTCCTCGATTCAAAAAAGTACCCAAATGATCTCAGAACAATCTCAACGGATGGCGGAGATCCTAAAAAGTGTCCTGAATATGGGCAAAACGCATCGGGGCAAAGAGCCGTTTTCCATTAACGCTATGATGGAGCGGGTTAAACTTTTTTTTGCCGATCAACTCCAACTGGATCGGATTGATTGCCGGATGATCGGATTGGAAGAGGATAAATTTCTCCACGGATATTCAACCGACTTTGAAGAGGTTTTGGTGAACCTCATTGCTAATGCCAAAGATGCCTTTAAAACTATGGCGCTCGATTATCCCAAGAGTATCACACTTGAGGTCAAAAGCAATGAAGCTTCTGTCCAATTCATCCTCAAAGATAATGCAGGCGGGGTTCCTGAATCGATACGAGAAAAAATTTTCGAGCCCCATTTTTCGACAAAGGGACAGGGCGAAGGATTCGGAATCGGTCTGCATATCGCGCGGCTTATTGTCACACAGGAATTTAAAGGGACCCTTTCTCTGAACGTATCCGGTAATGAGACCACTTTTACCATTACGATACCGCGCCATGATACCAGTCAGCTTAAATTTATTTATTCGTAGAAATATATTAAAATTTTTCGGCATACATGGCTCGCGTGTAACAGGTATTTAGATTTTGTTGCACCAATTCGACAACCGCATCATCAAGCTTTAGATTTCGCATCGTGTTGAGGATTTCTAAAGCCTCCTGCGCATGCAAACCGACCCTGTAGGGGCGATCTTGTACCAATGCCTGAAAAATATCGGCTACCGCTAAAATTCTCGCTTCTATAGGGATCTTATCCGCCATTAGATGGTAAGGGTAACCTTGCGCGTCTAACGTCTCATGATGCATTGATGCGATCTTGGCAATCTCCTGAAATCCCTTTATCTTACGTAAAATAACATTTGAATCAAACCCGTGCCGATTCATCTGCGCCCTCTCCTCATCATCCAACGGCCCCGCTTTATGCAAAATGGCATCCGCAACCCGAAGTTTCCCCAAATCATGGAAAAATGCCGAAAGCTCTACCGTTTCCTGCTCTTTTTGCGACAATCCGTACAAACCCGCGAGATAGCGAGCCAGTATAGCAACACCGTAGGTATGTTTAGCGGTAAACGGGCTTTTTGCATCGACAATCTCCGCAAACATCATGGCAATATTTTTCAGTTCTTGAAACGCTACATCCGATGAATCGGATTGGATAATCCAATCGTCGTAATACCCTTCCAGTGATTCGGGATCGAGATAATACCAAAATGAATCTACCAGAGAAACTTCGTTAAAAGCTTCCACAAACTCAGGTGAAAACATCTCCCCCGCATATTTTTGAATCGTCTCTCGGACTTTTCCTTTCTCCTGCAGCGTTGTTGATCCTAGCTGAACTCTCAGCGCATCTACCCGATCGGTCAAATAGATAAGATTGGCTTCTTCTTTTGTCTGCGGATTGAGCGTCTGAGGAAGCTGATTCCAATGGGTATGATGATATAAAATCACCTCGGCATAATCTTCATACAAAGGGACTTTTCTAAGGAGAAAAGCACCTCTAACACAATGCACTTGAGAATTATCCCAATCGAGTTCACTCACAAGATGGTGATGCACATCGGTTGACGAGACGCCGCAATCATGAAGCATCCCCATAAGGATCAAACGATCAATCCGATCCTTCGACCATCCCAACTTTTTTGCTACTTCGGCAGACATATATCCGACCCTCTTGCCGTGCATCGTATCATCGATCCCAACAAAGTCGAGTGCTTCTGAGAGAGCGTACGTCACTTCCCTAAGATTTAACACATATCCCATTCTAAAACCTTTTATTACTCTTTTATTATCATATCTGATTGATAGTATTTTTGTACAGAAACTTAACGGCGTAATTTCACCGGAGCTTCATTCAGCATTGAATCAAGCTGTTTAAACAGCTCCTCCGAAAAGTTTTCCATACGTCTAAACTGTTCCGTAATTAGATCACAATTTTCACCGAGACACGCAATATCTTTAATAATCTCTTTAATCTCGTCTATAATCGAATGAATCTCTTTATGCGGCTGTGCAATCTTATGATGCGAAGAGAACCCTTCAAAATCTTTTTTTCCTCCACCCTCTTCATCCCATTGACCCAAACGACCGTCATGATACTTCAAAAAGTCCTCATCGATCGAACGGGTGTAAACTGCATTATACGCCGATCCTTTTAAGAGCATATGGTCGATCTTTGCCAAAATAACAAATGCGGTTGATTCAATATCCCGTACAACAGAAGCGGTTTGGAGAGCATCGGTATTAAACAGATGAATCGTCTCGTTAAAATTTTGGATCATGGCGCTGGAGCGGACGGCAATGTTACTGATGGATTCCGATCCGGACTGGATAGCCATCGTATCTTCTTGAAGCGTTTGAATGGCAATCGATATTTCACCTGTCGCACTTTGAGTTTTTTCGGCGAGTTTTCGCACCTCATCCGCAACAACGGCAAACCCTCTCCCCTGCTCACCGGCACGAGCCGCTTCGATTGCCGCATTCAGGGCCAAAAGATTGGTTTGCTTTGCGATGTCTTCGATTAAATTCACGACCGAGTTAATATCACCCGCACGCAGCGTAAGGGTATTGATAGCCTCATTCGAATCTTGAACCAATTCACTCAAATTCAAAAGATTTTGCGATACCTCTTCGATTTCATTAACGGTTGTAGAAGATTGCGCCGCCGTATTGGTAGAAATTGACGCTATATTAGAGAGATTGCTCAAGGTAGTGACCAAATCTTTTTGAATCACATCTAAACCGTTGGTAGAGCGGCTTATTTCAGCCAGTTTACCGTCAAGTTCAGAGAGTTTAAGCGCTTCATGACTCCCTTTCATTTTGGAGACATTCAAATTAATCGATTCGGCAGAGCGTTTAAATGCCCCTTTCAAACCCGAAACCTGTACGGTTCGATAATAGTGATCTTGGCTCAATGCCTCGATAACGGCATACGTATCGCGCATATAGACCTCGAGCTGATCGATCATATTGTTCGTATTAAGACACAACGCCCGCAATTCACCATGCTCATCAATCTTAATAATCCGTGATTCCATATGCCCTTGTTCAATCTCTTTCATCGTTTCGGCAATAGCGTGAATGGTTGATTGTACTTTACGTATATTGATAAAAATAGCCCATGCAATTGCAAAATTAATTAGGTTTAAAAGTCGTATCCAGTCAAAACCGATCGTTATGACTTCAATAACAAGTGCAATTGCAAAAACAATAATAGATACGATATTAAGATACTGAAGTTTAGCGAGTGAAGATAGCTTCATTTATAAAGACCTTCTCTTCAAATGCTTTTCGATAGCGTTTTAGTTTCACTCTACGCATAATGTCTCACTTTTAATTTTGAATAACAAAATTATGCATTAATAGTGTTGCATTTGTGTGGCAATTTTATAAAGACTACTCCTCTTTCGCCAAAAGCCGTATTGTAAAACACACTCCGTTTTCACTGTTTTCGACGCTGATTTTCCCATTCAAATGTTTTTCTATAATTGTTTTGGACATATACAGCCCTAAACCCGTACCTACTTTTTCATCTTTGGTGGAGAAATACGGGTCAAAAATATGGGGCATCACATCGATAGGTATCGTTCCTCCGTTATTGCATAATCGGGCCACCACATACCCCTTTTCATCGAGTATGTCTATATTTATCCTCTTATCTTGCACCTGATTGCTTACCAATGCCTCTTTGGCATTGTTCAAAATATTGATAATCACCTGAAGCAATTCGCGGGAATAGACCTCAATCACACTCTTGGATTCATTCACAATTTCCAAAGCGATATCGTTATTGTGCAAACTCGCACCGATCATCGCTTCGGCTTCTTTTACAATGTCAATCATTCGGCTTGCGTCTTTCTCCTTATCAGGACGTAAAAAATTGCGAAATACGTCGATGGTTTGGGAGAGATAACTGATGTGTGACAATATCTCATTTCCATTTTTTTTACACTGATCGGGATCAAGTCCGTCGAGATCGAGATCAATCAGGAAGTTGTTAATTGCCATCGATATCGTACTAAGCGGCTGGCGCCACTGATGGGCAATCATACCGATCATCTCCCCCATTGCCGCATGACGCGATTGGGCAATCATCATATCTTGGGTATTGCGTATCTCCTCTATCATTTGCTGACGCTGTGTAATATCGGTATGAAATCCCACCATACGGATCGGCTTATTTGTCTCATCAAAAATGACTTGTCCCCGATCCAGATTCCAGATATAGTGCCCCTCTTTGTGCCGTAACCGATGGATGTTTTCATACGCTATTGCGGGATTGGCGAGACTCGCTTCAATCGCACGGATAGCCTCATCCAAATCATCGGGATGGACAAGAGCGCTCCATGTTTCTAAATGGTTCGACAGCTCTTCGTCACGGTACCCCAGCATCATTTTCCACCGTGGTGAAAAATAAACCTCGTTGGTGAGAAGATTCCAGTCCCACAAACCATCACGTGATCCGTTGATTGCCAAATCAAACCGTTCTCTGGCACTTTCAAGTTCGGTAATATCATTAAGAATCATCACGTAACCCGAAAATTTTCCGCTTACATCATCCAAAGGGCGTATAAAAACATCATAAATGCTCCGCACCCCCTCATACCCTTTTTTTTCATAGATAAAACGGTAGCTCTCCCGCTCCCCCAAATGACCCATGGCATCAAATATCCACTCAGGAGTCGATATTGTTTTGTTTTTCATGTAGTAATAATGGCCGCTGGATTGTTTTTGATCAAAAAGCACTTCACTCGCACTTTGGTTATAGTTGATAATCACCCCAAACGAGTCGAGTAAAATAGCACCCGAAGAGAACGAGTCGAAAACGGTCAGATAGAGGTTTTTTTCATTCGTTAAATGACGATTTTTCTCAGAAAGCTCATAAATTTGTTCTTCCGAGCTTCGTCCATGCCATTCGATGGAATAAGCAATTTCTACGCGGTCAAAAAATTGTTTGACATACTCATAATAAAACTTCGGATCCTCAAATAGCTCTTTGTTTTCTTCGA
>Ga0209016_1000490_pt1 | contig 46085 bp, 38 predicted proteins | sample EPASupsiteSAE305_FD_187265 | JGI IMG/M metagenome (GOLD analysis project Ga0209016, IMG submission 187265) | Bioremediated contaminated groundwater microbial communities from EPA Superfund site, New Mexico - SAE3-05 (SPAdes) (version 2) | ecosystem: Environmental > Aquatic > Deep subsurface >... | reverse complement strand
CGGGGAAAATATCTATCCTAAGGAAATAGAAGATTTTATTTACACGCATCCTCAAGTAAAAGATGTTCAGGTGATAGGCGTACCTGATAAACAATACGGTGAGGAGATCATGGCATGTGTGATCCTTAAAGAGGGTGAAACAGCTACTGCCGATGAAATCAAAGACTATGTCCGTTCACATATGGCAAAGCATAAAACCCCGCGCTATGTCGATTTCGTCACTGAGTTTCCGATGAATGCCGCCGGAAAAATTCTCAAATATAAGATGCGTGAACAGGCTGTAGAAAAATTAGGCTTACAGACTGATAGTAGTATTGAAACCGCATAACAAAAGGCAAGGGAGCAGCAAAGTATTTTAAACTAAGTCCCTGCTATCTTTAATGGTGGCGGGGATTTTTGTTTTATTCTGAAAGAGCGAAACTATTTTTATGAAGTTTGTTTTATCAATGATATAATAAATGTTAGGTATATTTAATTTCAAACTACTAAAAAAATAAATGATATAAAGTTCTTGTGCCTCAGTAAAATTATTTAAATAACAAACCTACTTGGAGGGATTGAAACTATGAACGAAAAGGTAAAAGATATTGCTGCCAGGATTAGGGGCTTAAGGCTTAATTTAGGGATATCAGAGAAGGAAGCTGCAGATTTTCTTAGCTTAACTGTCGAAGAATATCTTAAATATGAAAACGGCGAAGATGATATCCCCATTAGCATACTATATGAAATAGCCGAATTTTATCATGTTGACTTGACGGAAATACTTACGGGGATATCGCCTAAATTACATGCTGTATGTCATGTGAAAAAAGGTGAAGGCCTAAAAGTTGAACGTTATGACCAGTATGACTTCCAAAGTCTTGCTTATAAGTACGCAAACCGCAAAATTGAGCCGCTACTTGTGACACTTAACCCCGGAAATGTACCCGAGATGGTATCGCATAAAGGACAGGAGTTTAACTACTGTCTCGCAGGCAAGATGAAGGTTGTAGTAGGAAAATCTGAATACCTTCTTGTACCAGGCGATTCATTATACTTCAATTCGATGATTCCGCATAAGATGCTTGCTATGGATGACAAAAACGCCCAATTTTTGACTATAATACTTTTATAAGGGGAGCTGGAAAAATTGAATTTAGCATATAGATTTCTGGAAAAAACCGACTTTGAATCCTATGAGGATTTTTGCGAAAATCTTAAAATTAAAATACCGGAAAATTTCAATTTTGCCTATGACGTAATGGACGAATATGCAAGACTTGAACCAGACCGGCTTGCCCTTATTTGGTGCAATGATGACAATGAGGAAAAATTTATCACCTTTGGCGAGTTAAAAAAATACTCGGATAAAGCAGCAAATATCTTAAAAAGCCAGGGCATTAAAAAGGGTGATAAGGTTATGCTTGTCCTCAGGCGTAGGTATGAATTTTATTTTCTTGTTCTTGGTTTATCTAAAATTGGTGCTATATTTATACCCTCTACAGATCAGCTGACCGAGAAAGATATTATCTACAGAAACAATGCGGCCGATATCAATATGATTATTGCTTACAATCGGCCTGATATCATAGAACACGTAGAAAGCTCCTTAGAAGATTCACCCACAGTTGAAAAGATCATGCTTGTTGGGGGTAAACGGGATGGGTGGATAAGTTACGATGAGGAGCTTGCAGCCGCATCCGAAAATTGGACAAGACCTGTTGGTAGCGAGAATACAGCAAATAAGGACTTAATGCTTATCTATTTTACATCAGGAACAACAAGTATGCCCAAAATGACTATGCATGACTTTACTTATCCTCTTGGGCATATAGTAAACGCTAAATATTGGCAAAGAGTACTCGACGGGGGGAGACACCTAACAGTAGCTGACTCCGGTTGGGCAAAGTTTGGTTGGGGCAAGATCTATGGCCAATGGATATGTGGCGTGGTCATGTTTTTGTATGACATGGAAAAATTCGACCCCTGTAATCTTTTAGAGAAGATTGCAAGGTATCGTCTGGCGACTTTTTGCGCTCCTCCCACTATTTACAGATTCATGTTGCAGCAAGATATGGATAAATATGACCTTTCATCATTGGTACATTGTTCAACTGCTGGAGAGCCGCTTAATCCGGAGGTGTTTAATAAATTTCTCAAAAGGACAGGCGTGCCTATTTTAAACGGCTTCGGGCAAACTGAAACGTCCGTATTAGTTGCCAATTTTGAATGGTTTGAGACAATCCCCGGTTCTATGGGCAAGCCTAATCCGGCATATAATATTGATGTTGTGGATGAAAATGATAATTCCTGTGCAGATGGTGATGAGGGTGAGTTGGTAATCCGCAATGCGGATACTAATAAACCCGCGGGACTTTGCTGTGGATATTATAAAGATAAAGAAGCGACAGCGAAGGTTTGGTACAATGACACATACCACACCGGAGATGTTGTCTATCGGGATGAATACGGCTATTTTTGGTTTATTGGCAGAAATGATGATGTTATCAAAGCATCCGGTTATCGCATAAGTCCCTTTGAAGTGGAAAGTGCCGTCATAGAACATCCGGCTGTCGTGGAATGTGCCGTAACCGGTGCGCCGGATAAAATCAGGGGAACAGTAGTTAAGGCGACGATAGTGCTGGCTAAAAGCTATGAGCCTTCCGAAGAGCTGAAAAAGGATATCCAGGATTATGTAAGAAAAGTAACTGCTCCTTATAAGTATCCCAGAATCATCGAATTTGTCGAAGAACTGCCTAAAACCATCAGCGGTAAGATAAAAAGAGCTCAAATAAGACAAGAAGATGAAAATGAAAAAGATAACTGCTAAGCCAATTTGTTTGGATTTATAATATTTCTCAGCATCAAGCGATTGAGGAGCATTTTATATTTGATGTTCTTAAAAATAACCTGAAATTCATGGCTGGTCAAGGTATTCAGATCAATGAATAAAAGATATAATTAGCCGGTACCGACAGTGATGTCAGTACCGGCTATATTCTTATCTAGGATAATGCTTGCTTAAAGCAAATAAATGTATTATTCTGAATGCATAATGGTTAAAAAAGGGGATTTTTGAACTATATGTAGAAAATTACTAGAATGAAAATTCCCATTTACGCTTTTGTTTAGATGAAAATTAATCCTTATTTTAAGATGGATTTAAGTAAAATACGTATTTATATTTTGGCTATAAATTATATATTTTTAAGGGTTTGCCCCAACTATTTATAGTTAATGACTTATATTTCTGATTAAAGCCATTATGCAAGGGAGGGGTAGGGGAATATGAGGAAAACTCATAAATATATTGTGAGTAATCAAGAGGATGAACTTCTGCGTGAAAGTGAGGAAATATTATCCATTACTTTAAACTCTATCGGTGATGCAGTAATTGCAACAGACGAAAAGGGATCGATCGTCCGAATGAATCCTGTGGCGGAAAAACTATGTGGGTGGTCATTTGCCGAAGCAAAAGGCAAAAGGCTAGAAGATGTTTTCAGGATAATTAACTCCGAGACCCGTGAACCGGTAGTCGATCCTGTTAGAATGGTCATGGATACAGGCAAGGTAGTTGGTCTTGCAAACCATACTGCTCTGATATCGAGGGATGGTAGCGAATATCAGATATCCGACAGCGCCGCGCCAATAAAAAACAGCGAAGGTGAAATTTTTGGTGTGATATTAATCTTTTCTGATATTAGTGAAGATTATGCTTTAAGAAAAAAAATCAAAGAAAGTGAGCATCAATATAGAAGTCTTTTCAGTTCAAACAATGATGGTGTTTGTGTGCATGAAATCATCTATAAAAATAATAAAGCGGTTGATTATCGCATTATTGATGTTAATCCCAAATATGAGTCTATTATTGGTATTTCTCGTTCTAAAGCTATAGGGGCCTTAGGATCGGAGCTATATGATACCGGCGAACCTCCCTATTTAAATACATATGCTGATGTTGCTAAAACTGGAAATCCTACTTCTTTTGAGACCTATTTTCCTTCACTGAGCAAACATTTTTTTATTTCGGTATATTCACCGGAGCATGGCAAATTCGCTACCGTATTTCAAGATATCACCGAACGTAAAAATACAGAAGATAGTTTGCTTCAGGAAAAGATGTTTACGGAAGCAATATTAGATAGTATGCCAGGTTTTTTCTATGTCTATGATGAGGCGGGGAATCTTGTCAGATGGAATAAAAAACATGAAGAAATGACAGGGTACACGGCTGAGGAATTATCGCATATGTCACTTGACAAATGGTATGAGGGAGAAGATGCTATAAATGTGGCCTCAACCGTCGAGGAAGTCTTTAAGACTGGATATGGTGAGGTAGAAGCAAATCTTCTTATCAAAGGTGGTGGGAAGCTTCTCGTGCGTTCAAACGGGGTGCGGTTAACATTGGGGGGCAAAACCTACTTTACTGGCGTAGGGGTCGATATCACGGCGCAGAAAAAAGCAGAAGCTGAAATAATCGAATCCCAAAAATATTTTGAGGAGATGTTTAATACCAGTCCTGATGCGGCTCTTATTACTCGTTTGAGTGATGGGCTGATTGTAAATGTAAATGAAGGGTTTACAAATCTTTCATGGTTTACTCGCAATGAAGCTATTGGCAAAAGCGTCCTTGGATTAGAATTTTATAAAAATCCTACCGAACGTAAAAAAGTAGTAAAAGAACTGATTGAAAAGGGATATTTAAATAATCTGGAAGTGGATTTCCGCCGTAAAGATGGAGTTATATTCACCTCCTTAATGTCAGCCAAAAGAATTATGCTAAATGGCGTTCCCCATATTTCCAGCAATATACGAGACATCTCCGACCGCAAGCTTATGGAAGATGTTCTTAGAAAGAGCGAGGGGAAATACCGCTATCTGGTAGTGAACAGCCATGATATTGTCTATACACTTACCCCGGGGGGGTTATTCGACTTCGTTTCTCCTGCCTGGACTGCGCTTTTGGGGCACCCATTGGACCAGGTAGTTGGACAACCATTTCAACAATTCGTTCATCCTGAGGATGTTACAAAGTGTATGGCCTTTATGATGAAAGTGATCGAATCTGGGCAACCCCAATCGGGTGTAGAATATCGTGTGCATCATGTCGACGGGACATGGCGTTGGCACACTTCAAGTGCTGCTCCGATGAAGGATGATGTCGGTAACGTTATCGCTTATGAGGGCGTTGCTCGAGATATCACGGACCGCAAGCGGGCGGAAAAAGAACTGGCTCATTCTCATGACTTGATGCGCTACATGATTGAATACAATCGAAGTGGTATCGCCATATATAATAGGGATTTGAATTATTTGTATGTCAGTCAGCGCTTTCTTGATGATTTTAAGGTCAAGGATAAGGATGTTATAGGTAAAAATCATTACGACGTATTTCCAGATTTACCCCAGAAATTGAGAGATGTACATCAAAAGGCTTTGGCCGGGGAGATATTAAGCGCAGAAGATGATCCCTATGTGCGGGAGGATGGTACCGTGGAGTGGACCCGCTGGGAATGCCGTCCTTGGTATGAAGCCGACGGTTCGATTGGTGGGATCATTATCTACTCGGAGGTCATTACAGACCGTAAGAATGCCGAGCTGTCCTTGCGTGCAAGTGAAGAACGTTATAAATCTATATTTAATCAATCGCCTATAGGGATTGCCTTAGTAGATTCTTTGACAAGGCGTTTTTATAGTGTTAATCAGAAGTTTGCAGAGATAAGCGGCAGAACAATAGAGGAACTGTATGATATTGATTGGAAGGACATAACATATACGGATGATTTGCAAAATGATCTGGATAATATGGCTTTGTTGAACGCCGGAAAGATAAAAAGCTTCAACATGGATAAACGATATGTCAAGCCAGATGATTCTATAGTTTGGATAAATATGACCATATCGCCAATAAAAGTGGAAGGTGTAAATCCGTGTCATATATGTATGATAATTGATATAACTGATAAAAAAGAAAAAGAAGAAAAAATCAAGTATTTAAACTATCATGATGTTTTGACCGGCATCTATAATCGTGCGTTTTTTGAGGAAGAGATTGATCGGCTCGATACTGAATGCCAACTACCTCTCTCCACTATAACCGGTGATATAAATGGATTGAAGTTTATCAATGACACTCTAGGTCATGCTGAGGGGGATAGGTTGCTTGTCGAAATGGCAAAAATACTCAAAAAATGCAGTAGAAAAGAAGACATAGTGGCAAGAATAGGCGGTGACGAATTCTCCATACTCATGCCTAAGACAAATAGTGAAGAAGCGCATGCTATTCTTGATAAGATATATACGGAATGCAAGGACTATAAAATCAACAGGGATAAAGATAGTATTTTTTGTAGCATTGCATTGGGATATGCTACAAAAAATACTACTGCAGAGTCGTTTGTTAATATAACAAAGATAGCAGAAGATAATATGTACAGACGCAAGCTTTTAGCCCATAAAAGTTTTCACAGCTCCTTGATGTCGTCAATAAAAGCGACTTTATTTGAGAAAAGCCATGAAACTGAAGAACATGCAGAGAGGCTAGTTGGGTTATCAAGAGAGCTGGGGAAAGCATTGAAATTGGCGGAAGAACAACTTAGCGAACTCGAATTATTGTCTACGCTGCATGATATAGGAAAAATAAGTATTGACGATAGTATCCTAACGAAACCAGGAAAGCTTATTGATGAGGAATGGCAGGAAATAAAAAGGCATCCTGGCATAGGATGCAGGATTGCTATGGCTTCCCCTGAACTTGTGCCCATAGCAGATTATATTCTATGCCACCATGAACGCTGGGATGGTAAAGGATACCCTCAAGGACTAAGTGAAAAAAGTATTCCTTTGCTTTCCCGCATTCTGGCAGTTGTTGATGCTTATGATGCAATGACATCAGATCGTCCCTACCGAAAAGCTATGTCCATCGAACAGGCAATGATAGAAATAGAAAATAATGCGGGGACTCAATTTGATCCAGAAATTACAAAGATATTTATTGAGTCGGTTTTGGGGAAAGGCAATTAGCATGAATATTTAAGGAGAAATATTATGAATAAAGTATTGAAAGTAATCAAAAACAGAAGAAGTGTGAGAAGTTATCGGCAGGAGCAGATAAGTCAAGAAAGTATAGATTTGATAATTGAAGCTGGAATTTATGCTCCAACTGCCCATAATGAGCAGCCCTGGCATTTTACAATCATCCAAAATCAAGAATTGTTGCGGCATATTAATCAAAAGACCAGAGAAGAGATGGCAAAATCGGAAGTTGCTTGGATCAAAAATTGGGGTTCCAATCCCGATTTCTATGTAACCTACAATGCACCGACATTGATTATTGTGTCGGGCAGAAAAGATGCCATGGCTTGGAGTGTGGATTGCGCCGCAGCTATTGAGAATATGCTGCTTGCCGCGGAGAGTCTGGATATTGGTTCAGTTTGGCTGGGTTTATTGAGGTTTTTCTTCTCCCAGGAAGCGGAGCTTAGCAAACTACAGATACCCGATGGTTACCAGGCTTTTTATGGGGTCGCTCTTGGCTATAAAGCAGACGAAGATAAACGTCCCGCACCCAAAAGAAATTTGGATGTGGTAAACTATATCAGATAATTAAAGCAAAAAGTGAGGATAAATGGAAAACACCCAGATAACATATACAGCTGGTGCTTCGGAACAGGATACTTTTTTGCGGGACATACTGGCAGATAAACTGCTGTTGTCCCATTCCCTGCTCGTACAGCTAAAGCAGCAGCACAAAATAAAAGTGAATGGTTATCCGGCTCGTACCAACTACCGCATCAATGCGGGGGATTTTATCACTATCGACATGGATTTGAGCGAGAAAAACGAAATCATACCGGAGCCTATTCCTCTGGATATTGTTTATGAAGACGAGGATTTTCTAGTAGTAAATAAGCCAGCCGGTATGTCCATTCACCCATCCCGGCTAGGGGGTACCGGTACATTGGCTAATGCGGTGACCTATTATTGGCATGGGTTGGGGAAAAGCACCTTGTTTCGCCCGATAAACCGCCTGGATAGGGACACATCAGGTTTGGTCCTGATAGGTAAGAGCCAATTTGCCCACCAGGGCATATTCAAGCAACAGAAAAGCGGCAAAATTGAGCGGCAGTATATTGCCTTGGTTGAAGGTGTGATGGAGAAGGAAAAAGACCGTATCGACCAACCGATCGCCAGGCCGGATGTTAAAAAGCGCCGGAGAATAGTCGATCCAGGGGGCCAATCAGCAGTCACAAATTACCAAGTGCTTGAAAAATATCCGGAACACACCCTTCTATCGCTAAGACTGGAGACCGGGCGCACCCATCAGATAAGGGTGCATATGAGTTTTATCGGCCACCCTGTATGCGGTGATTTTCTGTATGGGTTTACGTCACCATTGATCGATAGACAAGCTCTGCATGCTCACAGGCTGCGTTTTATCCATCCCCGTAGCGGAAAAGAAGTAATTCTGGATGCTCACTTGCCGGCTGACATTCAGGCGGCTATTGACATGGCTAAAAGACTAACTTAAACTGCTGAGTAAGCCTAGATTAATCCCCATTATCTTTGTGATGGTGGGGATTTTTTCATGTGAAAATTCTGCTTACAATACCTTTTATGATTATCCAGCAGAGTTATACCCCTTGGAAAATTAGCTATACTAAGGATATTTATTAAAATGTAGTTTATAATAGCAAAAGACAATATTTTATTTTAATAAAAAGTATCAATAAAAGATAATAAGTAACGAAATATAAATTAAGGATATATAAAAATTTTTAATTCTTTCAAGAGATATCTTTCCGCTAATAGGGATTTCTCCTATTCCATTTGGCAGGAAAACGGTGTATAATGTAGAAATTGTATATGAAAACCTCTCTTTAGGAGAGTGTATTGGCATATAGTAAAAGCCAAGGTCTATTATTAAGGAGGAAAATTAATGAAGTCTCAAGCTAAGCAGGGCGAAGAATATAAGATGATCTTAGAGGTTGAAATACCTGTGGAGGAAATGGAACTGGCTTTAAAACTGGCTAGCAAAAAGATCAGTAGTAAAGCCAATATCCCAGGATTTCGTAAAGGCAAAGCTCCACAAAATATTATAGAAAGCTTCGTCGGCTTACCGGCTATTCTTGAAGAAGCAGCTGATGAATTGGTTCCTAAATGTTATGCTGATGCTGTCAAAGAACATGGATTAGAACCTGTCGAATTGCCCGAAATCGAGATAACCCAATTAGAAAAAGGCAAAGAACTTACTTTTACCGCTACTTTTACCGTAAAACCGAAAGTAGAGTTGGGCCAATATAAAGAATTGCCCCTTACCCGTAAAAAATATCAGATCACTGATGCCAATATCGATATGGAAATAAATAGGCTTAGATCAATGGTTGCTAAATTAGTTGATCTGCCCGAAGGAGAAACCTTAAAATTAGGTGATGTGGCTTGTTTTGACTTTAAAGGATTTTTAAATGGCGAAGCTTTTGAAGGTGGCCAAGCCAATAATTATACGTTAGAGGTTGGTTCTCATACTTTTATCCCCGGTTTCGAAGAACAAATGCTTGGACTGAAACAGGGTGAGGAAAAGGAGATCAATGTTACTTTCCCTGAACAATATCAGGAAGAAAAGTTAGCAGGTCAACCTGTGATGTTCCAGATCAAGCTCAATAGTATCCAAAGGAAAGAGTTGCCGGAATTGGATGATGCTTTTGTCCAAGAGATTAGTGAGACTTGTGAAACTTTGGAACAATTACGTGAAGAAACCAGGGAACAACTGCAAAAGCGTTTTGACGAAAACATGGACGAAGCTTGCCGTACCATGGCTATAGAAAAGGCCATGGAAAACGTTACTGTTAATATCCCGCCGCTAATGATAGATAAACGCCTTGATGAAATTTATGATGATATGTCAAATCGTCTGCAAGAACAGGGGATGTCTTTAGAAGATTATCTGAATTATAATGGCCAGAGTGATGAAGAATTCCGTGCGCAGATATACCCTAAAGCCCAAAAAGGCGTGCTTATGGATTTAACTTTAGAGGCTATTGCCGATATCGAAAAGCTTGATGTCTCTCCGGCTGATTTAGAAGCCTATGTCAACAACTTAGCTCAGAACTACGGTCAACCGGTGGAAGCCATTCTGGCTGCTATAGAAAAGAGTGGACAAATAAATGAAATGATTCGTAGCTTAAAGAGTGCCAAAGCTGCTGAAATAATCTATAATGCCGCCGTTATCACTGAAGAATTAGTAGAACCTCCTTACCATGCTCCCGGTGAAGAAGGACATGATGATGCCTTGGATGAAGAGGCAGAAGTGAAAGCAAAACCTAAAAAAGCAGCAGCTAAAAAAGAGGTAAAAAAAGAAGCTAAAGATGAAACTTCTGATGAAGTTGTTAAAAAAGAAGTAAAAGAAAAAGTCAAGAAAGAAACAAAAAAAGAAGTAAAAAAAGACACTAAAGTTGAAGCTTCTGAAGAAGAAGTTGCTAAAAAAGAAGTAAAAGAAAAAGTCAAGAAAGAAACGAAAAAAACAACCAAAGAGGCTCCTAAAAAAGAGGCTGAATAAAAGATTAAAGAAGAGGTTTGCAAACCTTATTAAATAAGCTATCAAAAAATATTAAAAAGCTTGCCACAAAGGTATAATTAGCGCCACCTTTGGGTATAAATTGGATAGTGCAAAGGAGGCAGGATAATGAGTTTATTAGTCCCGATGGTTATCGAACAAACCAATAGAGGAGAAAGATCATACGATATCTATTCCCGCTTACTCAAGGACAGAGTAATTTTCTTAGGGAGCGCTATTGATGACAATGTTGCCAATCTGGTGATTGCCCAATTGCTTTTTTTAGAAGCAGAGGACCCGGATAAGGATATTCGCCTCTATATCAATAGTCCTGGCGGTTCGGTTACCGCCGGTATGGCCATTTATGATACTATGCAATATATTTGTTGTGATGTATCAACGATTTGTGTTGGCATGGCAGCTAGCATGGGTGCTTTTCTTTTGGCAGCGGGCACAATCGGTAAACGTTTTGCTCTACCCAACAGTGAGATCATGATCCACCAGCCTATGGGTGGTGCGCAAGGTCAAGCCTCGGATGTCGCTATTCATGTCAAAAGATTGTTATATATCAAAGACGCGATTAATAAGATATTGGCTGAGAGGAGCGGCCAGCCCTTGGAGAAAGTAGCTTTAGATACCGACAGAGATTTCTTTATGAGCGCCGCTGAGGCAAAAAGTTATGGTTTGGTAGATGAAGTTATTGCCGCTCGTAAAGACTCCAATGGCAAAAAATAGGTGAGAATATGAATAAAGATAAAGATACGACAGATAAAGGAATAGCAAAGTGCTCATTTTGTGGCAAGCATCAGAATCAGGTGCAAAGGCTGATTGCCGGACCTGGCGCTTTTATTTGCAATGAGTGTATTGAACTTTGCAATGAGATCTTGGAGGAAAATGCCGATCTGACGACGGAAGAAGAACCTCTAGAGATACTCAAGCCTAAAGAGATTAAAGCTATTCTCGACCAATATGTTATCGGGCAGGAAGCGGCAAAAAGATCGCTTTCAGTAGCGGTCTATAACCACTACAAAAGGCTCAACAGTAATTCCTGGGCCGGAGATGTGGAGCTGCAGAAAAGCAATATCGTAATGTTGGGGCCTACCGGTTGTGGTAAGACACTGCTTGCCGAAACACTCGCTAAATTACTCAATGTTCCCTTTGCGGTTGCCGACGCTACCTCCCTGACAGAAGCCGGTTATGTGGGTGAAGATGTTGAAAACATTTTGCTCAAGCTTATCCAGGCTGCTGATTATGATATCGAACGCGCAGAAAAAGGTATCGTCTATATTGACGAGATCGATAAAATAGCCCGCAAATCGGAAAATCCCTCTATCACCAGAGATGTTTCCGGAGAAGGTGTGCAGCAGACCTTGCTGAAAATATTAGAAGGCACTGTAGCCAGCGTTCCGCCTCAGGGTGGTCGTAAGCATCCTCATCAGGAATTTATCCAGATAGACACTACTAATATCTTGTTTATCTGCGGCGGTGCTTTTTGCGGTATCGAAAATATCATTCAAAACCGTCTGGGTAAAAACACCATGGGTTTTGGTTCCGAGATCAAGACCAAGAAGGAAACCTTATCCGGAGACGTACTTGCCAAAATCTTGCCGGAAGACTTGCTTAAATTCGGCTTGATACCTGAATTTGTCGGCCGCTTGCCAATCATTGTTACACTGCAAGCGCTGGATGAAGAGGCCTTGGTTAGGGTCCTGACAGAGCCGAAAAATGCTTTAGTCAAGCAGTATCAGAAGCTGCTGGAAATGGATGATGTCAGCCTGGAATTCAAAGATGACGCTTTGGTATCTATTGCCAAAGAGGCAATCTCCCGCAATACCGGAGCTAGGGGCCTCAGGGCAATTCTAGAATCGCTGATGCTGGAAGTCATGTTTGAGGTGCCTTCGCTGGAAGAAGTTTATAAATGTGTTATTACCAAAGATGTGGTAGAGAAAAAGGAAAAGCCTCTCTTGCTATCGCTTAGTGGTAATTCTCGAAAGAAAAAAGATGAATCAGCTTAATAAGTTACTATTAAAACAAGACCTGATACTTCCGGGTCTTGTTTTTTTGGAACTCTAACGATATATTTAAAATAGACTGTAAGGGAGTTTTATTTTTCATAAAAAATATTTTTTGATTTCATGACACTTATGGATAATAATGGTTCTAAGTGGGAGTTTTAAATAAACTGCAAAAAAATGGATGATTGATAATAGTATGTAAAGCTAGGCAGACAGAGGCTTTTATGTTAAAATACATACTATACTCATACATGTAAATGGGGGGTGCAATATGGAAGAGCAAAAAAAGAGCCTAATCCTGCCCATGCTTCCTTTGCGAGGCATGTTGGTTTTCCCATATATGTTGATACATCTCGATATTGGACGTGAAAGGTCTATAAATGCTATCGAAGAAGCTATGGGCGACAATGATGATGGTAATGTCTTTTTAGTCATGCAAAAAGATCCTCAGACCGATGATCCGGATGAGGATGATATCTATACAATGGGTGTAGTAGCGCAGGTCCGCCAATTACTGAAATTGCCGGGTGGCACGATTCGTATCTTGGTGGAAGGTCTTTATCGTGCCGAGATCGTCAAATATATTCAGCACGAGCCTTTTATTATGGCCGAAATATTAACTCAGGATGAAAGTGTTTCCATAAGTGATCTGGAAGTTGAGGCCCTGATGCGTACTTTGGGTTCTAGTTTTGAAGAGTATGCTAAGACCTCCAAGAAGATACCTCCGGAAGCTTTGGTGGCTATTGCCAATGAGGAAAACCCAGCCCGTTTTGCCGATGTTGTGGCTGCTTACCTTAATCTCAAATTGGATGACCGGCAGGCGGTTTTGGAACAATGCCCTGTTGATAAACGCCTGGAACTCTTAATCAATATCCTTGATAAAGAAACGGAAATCATGGAGTTGGAGCGTAAAATCGCCACCCGTGTCCGTCAGCAAATGGAAAAGAGCCAAAAAGAATATTACTTGAGAGAACAGATCAAAGCTATCCAAAAAGAATTAGGCGAAAAGGATGACCGGGCCAGTGAAGTAGAAGATTTACGTGAAAAGCTGAAAAAAGCACGTTTGCCCAAGGATGCTCAGGAAAAGATGAATCGGGAAATTGAACGCTTGGAACAGATGCCTCCTTTGGTAGCGGAAGCTGTTGTTGTGCGCAACTATATCGATTGGGTACTTGATTTGCCTTGGAATAAGCAAACTAAAGATAATTTGGATATCAAAGCTGCCGAAGCTATCTTGGAAGCAGACCATTATGGTTTGGAAAAGCCCAAAGAAAGAATCTTAGAATATCTGGCCAGCCGCCAGCTGACCAAAAGCGCTAAAGGTCCTATCCTCTGTTTAGTTGGTCCTCCTGGCGTGGGTAAGACATCTTTGGCCCGTTCTGTGGCTAGAGCCGTAGGCCGTAATTTTATCCGCATGTCCTTGGGCGGCGTACGTGATGAAGCTGAAATACGCGGACATCGTCGTACTTATATCGGAGCTATGCCTGGGCGTATTATTCAGAATATTAAGCAGGCGGGGAGCAATAATCCGCTATTCCTCTTAGATGAGATCGATAAACTATCCAGCGATTTTCGTGGCGACCCTTCCAGCGCACTTTTGGAAGCTTTGGACCCAGAACAAAACAACACTTTTGTCGATCATTATATCGAAGTGCCTTTTGATCTTTCCAAAGTGATGTTCATTACTACTGCTAACGTGCAACATGATATCCCCCGTCCTCTTTTAGACAGGATGGAAGTCATTTATATCAACAGCTACACGGAAGAAGAAAAGCTGCAGATCGCTATACGCCATTTGGTTCCTAAACAACTCAAAGAGCATGGCATCAAGAAAAAACAGCTTAATATTTCCGAAAATGCTCTACGCTCGATAATCCGTCAATATACCAGGGAAGCTGGAGTACGTGAGCTGGAACGAAAAATTGCCAAAATTTGCCGCCGTGTCGGTAGGGATATCGTAGCTGGGGAAACATCTCCTTTCAAAGTCACGGAGGCTAATATACCCGATTATCTTGGTATACCGCGTTATCATTATGGCAAGAAGGAAAGCAAGCCGCAAATCGGCGTAGCTACCGGTTTGGCCTGGACGGAAGTGGGCGGCGACCTTCTGCAGATCGAAGTCCAAACTTTGCCAGGTAAGGGTAAAATGACTATCACAGGCCAGTTAGGCAATGTGATGAAGGAAAGCGCTCAGGCGGGATTTACCTTTATCCGCTCTATCGGCGACGAGCTTGGCATTCCTCGAGATATCGAAGAAACCACCGATTTCCATATCCATGTGCCGGAAGGAGCTATTCCTAAAGACGGCCCTTCCGCAGGCATTACTATGGCGACGGCCCTGGCTTCGCAACTGACTGGTCGGGCTATCCGTGACGATATCGCTATGACCGGCGAAGTAACTTTGCGCGGACGCGTTTTGCCGGTAGGGGGCATCAAAGAAAAGATGCTTGCTGCTTATCGCGGCGGTTGCCTGGAGATCATCATGCCTGCGGAAAATGAAAAGGACCTGGAAGAGTTACCTGCCAATGTTCGTAAAAAGATGAAATTCAACTTTGTGGAAAACATGAAACAGGTACTTGATATAGCGCTTTTGCCCGCGACAGAGAAAAAGAAACCTTTGCGCCCTAAGCGCCGCAGCCAGAAGGTAAAAGATTATCAACCACCGCAAGATCTGCCGCCGGCTCCAGAACCGCAGCGGCCGCAGATGCAGTTATGAAGAAGTACAGGAGGGCGGTAGCTTGACCATAAAGATCAAGGACGCCATTTTGGCGCAAAGCGCCGTCTATACGCATCAATATCCCGAGGAGCAATTGCGCGAGATAGTTTTGCTTGGTCGCTCCAATGTCGGTAAGTCATCACTGATCAATAGTCTGATTCAGCGCAAAAATCTGGCCCGTACTTCTTCGCAACCGGGCAAGACGCGTTTAATAAACTTTTATCGGGTGCAGACATCTTCAGAATTAGGAGAGAAAGCTTTTTATCTAGTAGATTTGCCAGGATATGGCTATGCTAAAGCAGCTCAAACTGAGCGGGAAAAATGGCTTGGTATGATCGATAAATTTCTCATGCAAAATCCAGAAAATAAATTTTGTTGGCAGATAGTTGATATCCGCCATGCTCCTTCAGTACAGGATTTGCAAATGTGTCGTATCCTCAAAGATGCCGGGTATAGGCACTTGATTATTGCTACCAAAGCTGATAAAATCAGTAAGAGCGCCCGTGCCAAAAACCTGTTGGTTATCCAAAAAGACCTTCAGGTAGGACCGGAAGATATTTTTACTTTTTCCTCCGAGACTAAAGAAGGTAGGGACGAGCTGCTGGAGATTGCAAAGAGTTTTATTTGGGAAGTGGATGCATAGTCCCTTTCCATTAAAAAAACTATATATAAAAAAGCCATGTCTACTAGCCAAGACATGGCTTTTTTATTGCTTATATTATTAATACTTATTTATTATCCAGTGACTGTCCCCCCATGCGGGCGTCTACTTTTGCCTGCCACCATGGGAGAATGATAATGGCGATGATGCTGAAGATGAGGATCGTTCCTCCGACAAGTTGCCGGGGAATAAAGACCTCTTCCATGAACAGCCAGCCGAAAAGGAGACCAAATAATGATTTGGAGGTAAGGGTAACGGAAGTTTGCACCGGAGACAATATTTTTTGGACCCAGACCTGGATAAAAAAGGCATAAGCGCTGGCTAAGGTACTGCCATAGATCAGGCCTTTCCAAACATCGGGCGTGAAACTTTGCGGTGGTGGCTCAAAAATCAAAGCGCAAATACCGCAAAGGATACAGGTGACGAGGATTTGTAAAAAGGACAACAACACGGAATCAATGAAAGCGGTAAAGCGGTCCACATAGAGAAAATGCAGCGAAAAGCAAAAGGCACAGGCCAATACTAAAATATCACCACGATTGATATGGAATGAGCGGTCAAGTGTGAATAGGGCCAGGCCGCAAAAAGCAATAATAGCCATGATGATTTGTAGCGAAGATATTTTTCTGGAAAAGAAGAAAGACAGCAGAGGTACTAAAACCACATAAAATGCGGAGATGAAAGCGGTATTGGCAACGCTAGTATACTGTAATCCTATGGTTTCCGTAGCAAATCCGAGAAAAAGCCAAAAACCGATGATCAAAGAGGGCTTGATATATTGCCACTTGATTAACTTTAATCTTTTACCGCAAAAGATAGCGAGGATTATGGCAGCGATACCAAAACGGAAGAAAAGAAAATAAAAAGGGCCGATATCATGGAGGGCATTTTTGCTAAAAATAAAGGCGCCGCCCCAGATAGCTGCTACCGACAACAAACAAAGAGTGCTTCCCAGTTGCTTCCCAAAAAGTTGCTTCATTGCGCACCTCTTTTTCCCATAAGCTGTAAAACAAATGATTCTGCGTTTAGGCATATTTAACTTGTCTGCTCTGATACATTAGTTTTAGTAAAAAAATATTAAAGGAGTAAAAAAAATGTCTTGGAAAGATATTTTTTATGGTGTCAGAGTAGCCTTGATCTGTTTTTTTATGGGACTATTAATTTTAGTTGTCCTGGCTTATTTTATGCCTTATACCATAACCGCCGGACGTTTTGGTATCCTTTGGCTAGCTATAACACCTTTTAGCGGTGGCTTAGCAGCAGGCTGGCGTATGCCCATGAAAGCTATCAGCCATGGAGGGATGATTGGCCTTTTGCTGTTTTTTTTAGCCTTTGCCTTTATGATCTGGTTTTTGCCCGTTTGGCTTGATTGGCATATCGCTTTGGAAGGTGGCTTGTTTTCTATAGCTTTGGGTGCTTTCGGTAGCCTTTGGGGAATCAATTTTCGTAAAGCTGGTCAAGTATTAGATAGCAAAGAAAAAAAGTAAATCAAGGGTATCAAAAAGATAAAATTTTTATAAAATAAAGCTTATCGGGGAGAAAATAATGCAAATTACAAGAGAATATGGTATAATTTCTCTTTAAGTGAGCTATTTTTATTCGTCTTGTGCCGAAGAAAAGTTTGGTATAATTTGTTTATCAAGTAATGCTATGTTCTTCGACTTAAGCGGGTATTTTCCTGCCAAGCTTTTAGCTTCCGGTGGGATAAAGCAAAAGCAGGAAAAAAGGAGAGGGATTTATGAGCAACAGCTGTAATCAGGAAGAATTAGCTACCACCTACAAACCGCAGGAGATAGAAAAAAAGTGGTATGATAAATGGGAGTCAGCGGGTTATTTCAGCTGTGATAACAATAGAGGGGGAGAGCCTTTTTCCATCGTCATGCCGCCGCCCAATGTGACCGGGCAACTGCATATGGGACATGCCCTGGATAATGCTATTCAGGACATCCTTTCACGTTGGCGCAGGATGCAGGGACGGCGTGTTTTATGGGTCCCCGGTACCGACCATGCCGGTATCGCTACTCAGGCTAAAGTTGAAGAAGACCTGGCAAAAAAAGGTATCAGCAAATATGACTTAGGCCGAGAGGCTTTTCTAGAAAAGGTTTGGGACTGGAAAGAGCTTTATCATGAACGCATTACCCGCCAATTGCGTACGCTTGGTGTTTCCTGTGATTGGCAACATGAACGTTTTACTCTTGATGAAGGTTGCTCGAAAGCCGTACGTGAGGTTTTCATTAATCTATATAAAAAAGACCTAATTTACCGGGGTAGCTATATCGTTAATTGGTGCAGCAAGTGTCAGACTACCATCTCCGATATCGAAGTTGAGCACAATCTTCGCCAAGGCCATCTGTGGCATTTGCGCTATCCTTTTGTTGATGGTAGCGGCTATATAACCATTGCCACCACTCGTCCAGAAACACTTTTGGGCGATACGGCAGTTGCTGTTCATCCTGAGGATGAACGCTACCAGGGACTGGTTGGCAAAATGCTGATCTTGCCTGTAGCAAATAGAGAGATTCCCTTGATTGCTGATGAATATGTTGACCCCGCTTTTGGTACCGGTGCGGTGAAGATCACTCCTTCGCATGACCCTAATGACTTTGAAGTCGGCTTGCGCCATCATCTGCCGCAAGTTGAAGTCATCGGCAGGGACGGCAAGATGACTGCGGCGGCTGGCAAATATGCCGGCATGGATAGCTTAGCTTGCCGCAAAGCTCTGGTCCAAGAATTTGATGAGCTGGGCTTGTTGATAAAAGTGGATGACCATGAGCATGCGGTAGGTGAATGCTACCGCTGCGGCACAGTAGTCGAACCACTGGTATCTCCCCAATGGTTTGTGAAAATGAAACCGCTGGCCGAACCGGCTATAGCGGTGGTAAATGATGGCAGCTTGCGTTTTGTGCCGGAGCGTTTTGCCAAGACCTATTTGGGCTGGATGGAAAATATCCGTGATTGGTGTATTTCCCGCCAGTTATGGTGGGGTCACCGCATCCCTGTTTGGTACTGTGCAGATTGTGGCGAGGTCATCTGCGAGAAAGAAGACCCAACTGTTTGTCCACATTGCGGTAGCACCAAGTTGGATCAGGACCCTGATGTTTTGGACACCTGGTTCTCCTCCGCGCTCTGGCCTTTTTCCACTTTGGGTTGGCCGGAAAAGACAGCAGATCTAAAAGACTTTTATCCCACCAGTGTGCTGGTGACGGCATATGATATTATTTTCTTCTGGGTAGCAAGGATGATTTTCTCAGGCCTGGAACAGATGAAAGAGATTCCCTTTAAAGATGTTTTCATCCATGGTATTGTCCGGGACGAGCAGGGCAGAAAGATGTCCAAATCGCTGGGTAACGGTATCGATCCCTTGGAAGTCGTAGAAGCCTATGGTGCCGACGCTCTGCGCTTTATGTTGGTGACCGGCAATACTCCCGGCAACGACTTGCGCTTCCAGGATGAACAGCTGGAAGCCTCGCGCAATTTCATCAATAAATTGTGGAATGCCTGCCGTTTTGCTATGCTCAATCTGAATGATTATCAGGAAGGCGCTTATCCGGTAGATCTTATTTTAGCTGATAAATGGATTTTGCAAAGATTACGCCAGGTTTCTAAAATAGCCAATGATAACCTGGAAAAATATGAACTGGGTGAAGCTGCCCGTGCTCTTTATGATTTCTCCTGGGATGAATTCTGTGACTGGTATGTGGAGCTTTCCAAGATACGTCTTTATAAAGGTACTCCGCAGGAACGCCATAGCGCTCAATTCGTCCTTCACACAGTCTTGACCCAGACGATGCAACTTCTGCATCCTTTCATCCCCTTTATCACCGAAGAATTATGGCAACACCTGCCCCATGAGGGGGAAACGGTGATGCTTGCTAAATATCCCGATGGTAGAGAAGGCCAATCCTATGAGCAGGAAGCACAAGACATGCTCCTGATCATGGATGTTATCCGCGCGATCCGTAATATCCGCGCCGAGATGAATGTTCCTCAGGGTAAGAAAGCCGATATCGTCCTGTTGGCAGATGAAGCTCAGGCATCTATCTTACGTCATGGTGATGGCTATATCGCTTCGCTGGCTCATGGAGCAGAGATAACCCTCTCTGGGCGGGATACAGAGGTGCCTGATGCCGCGGCAGCGGCCCATGTGAGGGGCGTTGATATTTATGTATTGCTCAAGGGGCTGATTGATTTTGATAAAGAAGTCGCCCGCCTGGAAAAAGAAATCGCCTCTGTAGATGAAGAGCTTAACCGTTTAGAAGGAAAATTAAATAATAAACAATTTATAGATAAAGCACCGGCGGCGGTAGTGGAAAAAGAAAAAGCCAAAGGACTGCAGTATGCAGAAAAGAAAAAGGCTCTCCAAGAGCGCTTGAATCTTTTTAAACATTAAGATAAAAGAAGTGGGATATAATATAAGACTGTGTGATAATAAAAGATAAAAGGGGAAGCTAGCGGCCTTATGGCGTTGCTTCCCTTTCGACGCTAGTTTAGTATAAATGGGAGAAAATTATGGATTATCAGCAGAGTTTGACTACTATGCAGGAACTAAGTAAATTTGGCATCAATTTGGGTCTGGGGCGGATAGAGGAGCTTCTACGCCGTCTGGGCAACCCCCAGAAAAGTTTGTCCTTTATCCATATTGCGGGGACCAATGGCAAAGGGTCAACCGGGGCGATGATCTCTTCTATCCTTACATCTTCCGGTAAAAAGACAGGTTTTTTCTCCTCTCCGCATCTGGATAGCTATTGCGAGCGTTTTCGTCTCGATGGCCAAGATATCAAAGAAGAAAAATTTGCTGCTTTACTTAGCGGCATTTTGGGGCATATTAAGGATATGCAAAAAGAGGGCTTTGAATCTCCGACAGAATTCGAAGTCTGTACAGCGCTAGCCTTGTTTTACTTTGTGCAGGAAAAGGCAGATTGGGTGGTGCTGGAGGCGGGCATGGGTGGTGCTATTGATTCAACAAATATCGTAGATGCCAAAATTGCTGTGCTTACCAATGTAGCCTTTGACCACATGAAATATCTTGGCGATACTATTGAAGACATTGCAAGGGTCAAGGCTGGCATCATCAAAAAAGGCGCCCATGTTTTTACGGCGGCGCAGGGTGTGGCTTTGGATATCATCAGGCAAAAAGCAGGGCAAGAGGATGCAATTCTTGATGTCTGGCAGGAACAGCTTTTTTGCTATCCTATAGAAGACAGTCCGGAAGGGCAAATAATGCGTATCGTTACTCATCATGCCACTTATGATCATCTTTATCTGCCGCTTTTGGGTAGACATCAGCAAGCCAATGCCACTTTAGCTGTAGCTGCTGCTGGGGAAGCGGGAGCGGATGAAGAATCTATTCGCAAGGGCCTAGCTAAAACTTATTGGCCCGCCCGTTTGGAGTTGATAGATACAAAGCCACAAGTCTTGATCGACGGCGCGCATAATCCCCATGGTATGGAGGCATTAGCCTATGCTTTGAAATATTATTGGCCGCAAAAACGCATGCTAGGTATAATTGGCATGTTGGCAGATAAGGACAAAGAGAGTGCCTTGTCCATGATTTTGCCTTATATGGACGAGTTGATATTTACTACTCCCCCCGCTGAGCGTGCAGGAGATTGTGAGGAGCTTTTACATATTGCTCTTCAATTGGGCTATAAAGCTCAAGTGGAAGAGAATATGGCAAAAGCCTTTCAGCTAGCCTGGGATTTGGCGGGGCCGGATGACCTGATCGTGGTCTGCGGTTCTTTATACCTGGCGGCACCAGCCCGCAATTGGTTCTCGCCAGGCCGTCCATAAACTAACGGCTACGGCGTTGTCGAGACATCCAGCGTCGGTTGCATACGTTTTGGGTGCGCTCCTAGCTGTCCGTCCCTCTGCCTGGTCTGGCTTGCTTCTGAACAGCCTGATTAGCGGCGGAGTTTTCAACATTCTATCGCAGAAGAAGGAGGAATGCTAATGAATTCGGAAAAAGTCGATCCCTCTAATCTCGCACCATGCTTGATTTTAGCTAGCGCCAGTCCCCGCCGTTTGGAGCTTTTACAAAGCGTTGGCCTTGATCCGCAAGTGATGGTAGCGGATATTCAGGAAATAGAAAGTGCGGCTTCTCCAGAGAATATCGTGGTGGCTAATGCTCTTACCAAGGCCCGTTATTTTGCCGGCAAATATCCAGCATCTTTAATCATCGGTGCAGATACAATAGTAGTGAAAGATGGAAAAGTATATGGTAAGCCAGAAGATGAAAGCGCTGCGGCAGCCATGCTACGTTCACTTTCCGGGGCTGAGCATATCGTTTATAGCGGACTGGCTGTCGTTGACTCTGCAACTTATTTGGAAGAAGTTGGCTGGCGCAGTACGCGCGTGCAATTCCGAGAACTGACCGATGAAACAATAAATGCTTATATTGCCACTGGAGAACCTTTGGATAAAGCAGGTGCTTATGGTATTCAGAGTAAAGGAGCGATTTTTATTGAAAGTATCACTGGTGATTATAGTACAGTAGTAGGTTTGTCTTTACCGCTTTTGGCAGATCTATTTACCCGTTTAGGCAAAAATATTTTTTAATTATGCAACTTATTTATCTTAAAATATGTCTATTTTGCAGTTATGGATTTTACTGGAAAATTTGCTTATGAAGATGAAATTGGAAATCGGCATTTGTTGTATTGTAGTGATATTTGTCTTATAATAAATATTTAGGAAGTAAAAATATAGGATTTAACAAAGAAGGGAAATATATGAATCTTAATAGAGATATTGGTATTGATTTAGGTACTGCGAATATCTTAGTTTATGTTCGGGGTAAAGGTATCGTCATCAGAGAACCTTCGGTTGTAGCTGTAGATAATACTACCGGCCAGGTGGTGTCGGTGGGAGCAGAAGCCAAAAATATGATCGGACGTACGCCTGGGAATATTTCCGCTATCCGTCCGGTCAAAGATGGCGTGATAGCTGATTTCGATTATACCCAGAGCATGCTTAAATATTTTATAACTAAAGCTGTAAAAGGCAAAAGTCTGTTTAGTAAAACCAGAGTGGTCATTTGTATTCCATCTGGTGTTACTGCCGTGGAAGAAAGAGCGGTAAGAGAGGCAGCTTTAGCCTCTGGAGCCAGCGAAGCCCATTTGGTTGAGGAACCAATGGCCGCGGCTATCGGTGCAGGATTATCTGTTTATGAGCCGGTAGGAAATATGATCGTGGATATTGGTGGTGGTACTACGGAAGTAGCGATCATTTCTTTAGGCGGTATCGTTACAGTTCGCTCTATTCGGGTAGCGGGTGATGCAATGGATGCAGCGATCGTTAACCATGTTCGCCGCACCTATAATTTGATCATTGGTGATCGTACCGCTGAAGATATCAAGATTGAACTTGGTAATGCCTATTTGGATGATGTCTATATTAAAAAGAGTATGGATGTCCGTGGTCGGGATACGATCAGCGGTCTGCCACGTACGGTAACCGTAACCGCCAAAGAGATCAATATAGCCCTTACGGATTCCGTCAACAGCATCGTTGAATCAATCAAGCTTTGTTTAGAAAAAGCTCCGCCGGAATTAGCGGCTGATATTATGGACCGTGGTATTATGATGGTAGGCGGCGGTTCGCTGCTCTATGGTCTGCAAAAGCTGGTAACCCGGGAAACATCGATTGCGGCGCATTTAGCTGAGGAGCCACTATCTGCTGTGGCTTTAGGTACTGGTAGCATTTTAGAAAACTTGAATGGTTTAAAGAGAGTACTGGTTTCTCCCAGAAGGCTTAGATAAAAAGTTTTATAAACTTCTATTGGTTAAGAATTGCGTTGCCTATAAAACTAATAAAAAGGTGTGTTTTGTTTGCTGAAGAGTCACAAGAAAGGGAAGATCGCTCTCGTGGCGCTCTTTATTATTGCAGCTTTGATCTTGGCTTCTGCTACCGCTATGGAAAGGACTCACCTTTCTTCGGCGGAAAGCGGTTTACGTGATGGTTTAGCTCCTCTCAAGAGTGGAGCAATGGTCGTCAAGGATCAATTTGCCCGCATACCACAATTTTTTGTTGGTATGGACTCTCTAATGGCCGAAAATCAGCAATTAAAGATTGAAGTAGCAAGGTTAGAAAATGAAGTTAGTAATTTAAGTGAAGTCAATGTAGAAAATGTTGAGCTCAAGCAAATGCTTGGTATGGAGCAGGAGGTCAAAAACTGGGGTCCGGTAGCGACCACGGTTATTGCCCGTAGCCCTGATTCCTGGTATAGCACCATTACCATCAAAGGTGGTATTAATAAAGGCTTTGCGGTAGGAATGCCGGTCGTAGCCACCGAAGGCCTGGTCGGGCGTATCCTCTCCGTTACGGAACATACCGCGGAAGTATTGTTGATTGTAGATAAAGAAGGTGCAGTCGGGGCCAAGATGCAGCTTACCGGAACGCCCGGTGTTGTCGAAGGAACGACTAGCGCCGGGAATATCCTTTATATGATACATATTCCTTATGAAGCGCAAGTGGAAAATGACCAGGTCGTGATTACTTCCGGTCTGGGCAGTATTTTCCCGGCAGGTTTGCGTATCGGTTATGTTACTAATGTGGAGTCTTATAACGGTGGCTTGATGCTTAAAGCAACCTTGACTCCTTTTGTAGATTTTGAAAGACTGGAGAATGTTTTTGTTCTGACTAAGTTTTCTGCTTCTGCTAGCAATAGTTCTACCGGAGTAGAAGCTAAGTAAAGAAACAGTCTTGTAATAGGTATAAGAAGCAAAAAAACCTGCCCAGCAGGTGAAGCGGATGGAAAATAAATGATTGTTCGTTATATTGCTGTAGGGATATTATTTATCTTAGCTCTCACCCTGCAGGAAACCTGGATGCCTGCTATTGCCATTGGTGGCGCGCAACCGGATTTGCTGCTTTATTTTGTTGTTTTTATCGGGATATTTAAAAAACCGGTTTGGGGATTGGGTGCCGGGGCTGTGGTAGGCATTATAGCTGATCTTTTAATCGGTAAGTATATCGGTTTACATATCCTCTCATATATGATAACCGGTTATCTCGTAGCTTATTTCGGTGGTCAATTTTATAAGGATAATTATATCATCCCCGCAGCCACTGTTTTTGCGGGAGGCTGCGTTGCTGGATTTTGCTATGTATTCTTTTCGCAATTTATTGCCTTGGACCTGCCTTTTTGGTATAGCCTATGGCACCTGGTTTTGCCAAATGCCATTTATAGTGCGGTGGTAGCACCTCTTATTTATATTCCTGTTTATATGTTTTTTGTAGACCGCAATGCTGTAATGAAAAAGGATAAAACTAAAGATTCTTTAGGCTTATAATTTATAGCAATATCTAAGGAAAGGAGGCGGTGGTATGAAAAAAAAGCAACCTTGGATGTCGAGGGTCGTTTTGTTGGGGATTCTGGTAGTGGCTATTTTTGTGCTCTTGACTTCGCGTCTTTTTTACATGCAAGTGATAAATGATGAAGAATACGCCACTTTATCCGAACAGAACCGCATCCGTATCCTTTCGATTGAGGCTCGTCGTGGAAATATTTATGATGCCAATATGGAAGAACTGGCAACCAGTAAGGCTGTTTTTGCTATTTCCCTTGCCAGTGCGGAGATAGATGATAAAGACGCAGTGGCTAGTAAGCTAGCGGCTATCCTCCATGATCCGGAGATCACTACCGCCAGTATCGTAGAAATATTAAATACACATTACCGCCAGTATGAGCCTGTGATCATCAAAAGGATACCTTATGATGAAGGTTTGCCTATAATTACAGAACTTGAGGAAATGCGCGAAGAGCTGCCCGGTGTTTTGATTACTGAGGAACCGATGCGCTATTACCCGCAGGGGATACTTGCCGGCCAGGTTTTGGGTACTGTGGGTATCATCAGCGAGGATGAGCAGGAAGAGCTCGATCAATATGATTATTTATTAACCGACTGGATCGGTAAATCCGGTCTGGAAAAGACCATGGAAAATTTTACATATAATGGTAAATTAATAGGTCTGCGGGGCATAAAGGGTATGGAGCAAGTGGAGGTCAATGCCAGTCACCGTGCCGTACGTACTATTTCCAGTCAGGAGCCAATTTCCGGTAATGATATGGTGCTCTCTGTCCAGGCCAATGTGCAAAAGGTGATGGAAGACAGCTTAAGTAATGTGATAACTAAATTACAAAAAAGATATCCCAAATGTAAAGCCGGTTCTGCAGTTTTGATAAATGTCAAAACCGGAGGCATAATTGCCATGGCCAGCATTCCTGGAACAGACCCCAATGATTTTGCCAATGGCCTTTCATCGGAAAAAGCCAAGTATTATTGGGATGAAAATTTAAAGCCGACACTTAACCGGGCTATTGCTGCCGCTTATCCACCTGGTTCCACCTTTAAAATGGTAACAGCTATGGCTGCCCTTTCTTCCGGTACTATAGAGCCATCCTTTACAGTCAATTGTGTGCCTGCTGCCTGGAAGGCGCCACGGGCAAAATGTTCGCATATCCATGGAGTAGTCGATCTTTATGAGGCTTTGGCCGGTTCCTGTAATACTTATTTTCAAGAAGTGGGCTATCGCACAGGTGTAGATAAGATTTATGAGATGGGTACCGAATTGGGGTTGGGACAGACTACGGGTATCCAGTTAACTGGTGAAGTGAGCGGTCTTTTGCCTAATGAAAAATGGAAGAATGAAAATTTCTCCGGCTGGGAAAATACCTGGCGCAATTATGATACTTTTTATATGTCTATGGGACAGGGCTATAATTCGGATACGCCTTTGCAGCTTGCCAATTATGTAGCTACGATTGCTAATGGAGGTTCACGGATGCGCCCCTACCTGGTAGACAGAATACTTTCTCCGGAAGGCGCAGTTGTTTATCAGGCCGAGCCGGAAACGATCAATAATGTCAATGCCTCTGCCCAAAATTTTGCCGATGTGCGTAAGGCTATGTTGGGGGTTACCCAATCTGGTGGTACTGCCTACAGCCTTTTTGCTAATTTCCCCATCCAGGTCGGAGCGAAAACAGGGACAGCGCAGACCGGTCTTGCGGGAGATGATAAAGATAATGACTATCACGGGATATTTGTGGCTTTTGCTCCCTATGATGACCCGGAAGTTGCCTTTGCCTGTGTAGTTGAATATGGGCATGCAGGGAACAGTTCCGGTGGTATTGTTTGCCGTGATGTCTTTCAAGAATATTTTGGATTAAATGTCGAACCTCTGCCCGATGATCTTCCGGAGGCTATGGAATAATAGCCGGTGGATAAAAAAGGAAGTTTTATAAACAGCGCCAAAAGGACTTTATCGGTAACACCTACTTTTATTTTCAAGTTTTTTAGCAGGAAATACTTATTTTTAGGAGAAATAACAAATTCTATATTATTTTTAGGTTTAGGGTAAAAAACTTAGCTTTTCGTCGTTTTTATAGGGAGGGGTATTTTTGGTTAAGGAGCTATGGCAGGAAGGGATCAGCGCCAGGCCCACATTATTAGTACAGCATACTTTGCGTTCAGGGCAGCATATCAATTATGACGGTAATGTCGTTGTCCTGGGCGATGTCAATGCCGGAGCGGATATTATGGCTGCCGGAGATATCTTAGTTATGGGTGCTTTGCGCGGGGTGGTTCATGCAGGAGCGACAGGTGATGAAAGTGCAACCATTACCGCTTTAGTCTTAAACCCCACGCAATTACGTATATCGTCACATATCACGCGTCCCCCCGATGGTAACAAGAGCGGGGAGATCCTTATGCCGGAAACGGCCAGGATAAAGGATGACGTGGTCACAATCGAAAACTATCAGCCATCAAAATAGAAAAAGGCTAAAAGGAGGAAAAGTAAAAGTATGGGAAAAGTTATTGTGGTTACATCCGGCAAAGGGGGCGTAGGTAAAACCACCACGACCGCCAATATCGGGGCCGGTTTAGCAAAAATCGGTAATAAAGTTGTGATGGTGGACACTGATATCGGCCTACGTAATCTTGATGTAGTACTGGGGCTGGAAAACCGCATTGTTTATGATATCGTGGATGTAGTACGGGGCAATTGCCGCCTTCGCCAAGCCTTGATCAAAGACAAACGTCTGGAAGAAATGTACTTATTGCCTGCTGCGCAGACCAAAGATAAAACAGCTGTCACTGAAGATCAGATGAAAGAGCTTTGCGAAAATCTCAAAGCCGAATTTGATTATGTGATCATCGACTGTCCGGCAGGGATAGAACATGGTTTCCGTAATGCTATTGCCGGTGCCGAAGAAGCTATCGTAGTCACCACCCCGGAAGTTTCTGCTGTCCGTGATGCAGATAGGATCATTGGTCTTTTGGAAGCCGCTGAGATCCGCAAACCAAAACTTATTATTAACCGTATCCGTAGCAAAATGGTCAGATCCGGCGATATGATGAGCGTGGAGGACATTCTGGAAATCTTAGCTGTTGATTTACTAGGGATTGTTCCTGATGATGATGTGATAGTTATTTCCACAAACCGTGGTGAACCTACAGTATTAGATGAAGAATCCCGTGCAGGACAGGCCTTCCGTAACATAGTTAAGAGAATCACGGGTCAAGAAGTTCCTTTAATGTCTCTTGATGAACAACCTGGTAGCCTATGGGGCAGACTCAAGAGTTTGTTCCGTGGCAATAATTAAGGGGGGGATAGAAATGGGTGTCATAGAAGCGTTAGGCCGCTTTTTTGGTAAAGACAACTCTACCCTCAGCAAGAATGTAGCGAAAGAAAGATTGCGTTTGGTATTGATAAATGACAGAGTCGATATCTCTGATTCTATGATGCATTCCTTACGCAATGATATAATTGAAGTTATTTGCAAATATATGGAAATAGATGAAAAAGCTTTAGAGGTTACCTTAAGTAAAGAGGATGATGGTGTTGCTTTAGTCGCCAATATCCCTATTATCAAGGTCAAAAGACAAAACGCCTAAATCTTATGTCTTAAATAGATTATTTATTTAATGAGCGTTTAAACTGATGGATATGGATGAGGAGGAAATGCTTATTTTCCCCTTATCCATCTTCGTATACAGACTTTTTTCTTCGGAAAATCTGTTAGGTGGGAAGGGTTTTCATGCGCAATGTAAAAAAAATGATGCGCAATATAGATTTGCCATTTGTCATAGCGCTGGCAATTATGCTTGGTGTCAATTTGATTGTCCTGACTAGTGCTTCGGGGAATATCGTGTCAGGAGATCCATTTTACTATGTCAAAAAACAAGCTTTGTGGATAGTTGCAGGTATTATCGCCATGGCAGTAGTAGCTATGTTCGATTATAAATACTTTCCTAAATTATTTAAGGCTTTATATGGCATAATGACCGTTTTACTGATAGGCGTGCTTTTTATGCCGGCGCAGAAGGGTGCCCACCGCTGGTATGACTTGGGTTTTTTTGACCTGCAACCTTCGGAACTGGCGAAATTAGTTATGATCGTGGCTTTTGCCTGTTTTATAGTATATCGTCACCAAGATATCAACCGGTTGCGCAACTTGATTTTATCTCTAATTTTTATGGCTTTTCCCGCGATGTTGATCTTGATCGAACCAGATTTAGGAACGGCAATGGTTTTTATCGCCATCTTCTTTGTGATGATGTGGGTGGGTGGTGTTTCTCCCAAAATCATCGGTATAGCTCTTTTGATTATTGTTATACTGGTAGTTGGAATATTTATCTATTTGTATTTTGTCACCGGCGGCTTCCAGTATGTCCCGGAAGAAGCGCCTAGGTTTTTACCTATGCAGCCTTATCAGATCAACCGCCTGATTATCTTCATCAATCCTTATATGGACCCCTTGGGTTCGGGCTATCATATGATACAATCTGAGGTCGCTATTGGCTCCGGTGGTTTCCTTGGCAAAGGTTTTGGGCAAGGTTCGCAGGTCCAGGGTAATTTTTTACCAGAACATCATACTGACTTCATTTTCTCGGTAGTGGGTGAAGAATTTGGTTTTCTGGGCTCTTTTGGTTTGATACTTTTATATTCTATTTTCTTATACCGGGGCGTACGTATTGCCTATAATGCCAAAGATATGTTGGGCACACTGATCGTCGCAGGTGTAGTGGCGATGTTTGCTTTCCAGATATTTATTAATATCGGTATGACTATCGGCATCATGCCCATCACCGGCTTGCCTTTACCTTTTTTGAGTTATGGCGGTAGTGGCATGCTGGTCAATATGATGGCGATTGGCTTGATCCTTAGTGTCAATCTGCGTTGCCAGGATGCTATTTTCTAGAGAATTAAGATTAAGTATATAAAAAATGAGGTGTCATGATGGATTTTAGGAGCACTCTTGCTCAAGGCAAAATAATGCTTTTTGACGGTGGCATGGGCAGCCTTTTAGCGTCAAAGGGTTTGGCCCTGTCCGGTCCTGCCAACCTTTTCACTAATCCGCAAGCTGTGATGGAGGCTCACCGAGAATATGTTGAGGCGGGAGCGGATTGCATTATTACCAATACTTTTACGCTTAATGAGCTCTATATGAAAAAGCAAATCGAAGAAGGCTTTGATATTGACGAGGCTAATAAGATTGGAGTCCGTCTGGCACGTGAAGCCGCTGGCCCATCGGCCTTTGTTTTTGGTGATATCAGCTCTACTGGGCTGATGCTCAAACCTTTGGGGCCGGGAGAACCGGAAGAGTTTTACCAGGCCTATTTGCGTCAGGCTAAAGCCCTGGCTAGTGAGGATATAGACGGTTTTATTATTGAAACAATATTTGACCTGGCTGAAGCCATGCTGGCCTTAAAGGCTTGCCGTGAAGTTTCACAACTGCCGGTTATCGTTTCGCTCACTTTCAGCACCGTCAAACGTGGAGGCAGAACGATTATGGGTAATAGCGCCGTAGATTGTGCCAAAGCGGCAAAAGAAGCTGGAGCCTGTGCTGTTGGTGCCAATTGCGGGGATTTAAGCCCCTTGGAAATGGCCGAAATAATGGCCCAGATGAAGAGTGCCGGATTGCCACTGATCGTCCAGCCTAATGCGGGAAAACCTATTTATGAGAACGGTGTCACCCGTTATGCGATGGGACCAGAAGAATTTGCTGGTGGGGTCATGGAATGTATCAAAGCCGGAGCCCAATTGGCCGGTGGTTGTTGCGGTACCAGACCTGAGCATATCAGCGCCTTAAAGCTTCTTTTACAAAGCTAGTTATATTTCCCAGAGGTTGGCATATATTTGTAGTACAAAACTCTCGTTGTTAAGGGTGATCATATGGCCAGCCTCAGTGATTATGGTATTCAAAGATCTAAAAAAGATTCCGCAAAAGGACATATGCCCTGGCGTCTTCGCTTCTTAGGGCAATGTATTTTTGCGGCTCTGTTTTTTTTAGCAATAGCCAAATTTGGTGGTTATGATAATACTTTGGGCGATTATTCCCGCTATATTGCTAAGGATGGTCTCTCTATGGAAACCAGTTGGTTACCCTACGAGAAGATCGTGACCGCTTCCGCAAATTTGGAGAGCAGAAGTGAACCACCCAGTTTTTTGCTGCCAATCTCCGGCGTAGTGGTCAGCGATATCAGTTTTGACCAAAGCGGCACGAATACAGCCTCTTCGATCATTATTAAAGGAGAGTCGGGGGATGAAGTCAAAGCCACGGCTGCCGGTACGGTTAGCCGTGTCCTGGACGTGGACGGAGTTTTGATGGTGGAAGTCACGCATGAAGGCGGTTTTGTCAGCAACTATCAGGGTATGCAAAAAGTAAACGTGCAGCAAAATCAAGAGGTGGCCTCCGGAGATACGCTAGGTATAGCCGGGGATAAAGAGATAATTTTTTCTCTGACCTTAAATGGCGAGGCTCAGGACCCACTGCTCTGGTTATTTAAGGAAGATGATGTTTAAGTAAAGATAAAAAGCAGCTGCTTTAGGCAGCTGCTTTTTTAATGTGATAAAAAAGGGTTTAACTCAAGAGATGTGGAAAATAGTTGTAAGTATAATCAATAAATTTGTAGTAAGTACTGATAAATAAAAACCTGTAAATCGCATAAGATAGAATAAACTAGAAGTCAAAGGATGTGGCCCTTTTAGTGTGTGCAGATATTTCTAAGACAGATTCGGCGGATATTTGGGAGAGCCGGATATTACCTTCAGTAACCAGGCCCGGCCAATATATCGGCAACGAATATAATGCTATGCTCAAGGATTGGACGAGCACACCTGTGAGGGCAGTTTTTTGCTTTCCGGACACTTATGAAATAGGGATGTCATACTTGGGGATGCGCCTTTTATATGAGGCGGTCAATCGTCAGGATGATATGCTTATGGAGCGCTGTTTTGCACCGATGGTGGATATGGAAGAAAAATTGCGTGCGCAGAACCTGCCCCTTTTTTCCTGGGAAAGCCGCCGTCCTTTGGCAGATTTTGATCTTTTGGGTTTCACGCTGCAATATGAATTAAGTTATACCAATATCCTTAATATGCTGGATATGGCGCAGCTACCCCTTTTGTCTGCGGACAGGGATGATTTTCCGCTGGTAATTGCCGGTGGTCCTAATGCCTATAACCCGGAGCCTTTGGCCGATTTTATAGATCTTTTTGTGATCGGAGAGGGCGAAGAAATCTTTCCAGAATTATTGCGCTTAATTGGGGAAGTTAAGAAAGAAGGCGGCGGTAAAAAGGAATTTTTGCGCCGCGCTTTGTCTCTGGAAGGAGTCTATATACCTGCCTTCTATGAGGCGAGTTATGATGAGCAAGGCCGATTTACTTCCTTGACCGCTCATGATGGTGCACCTACAGTGGTGCATAAACGTGTCTTTGCCGATATGGATGAGGCACCTTTCCCAGAAAAAGGCATACTGCCTTATACGCAAGTAGTGCATGACCGGATCATGCTGGAATTGATGCGTGGCTGTTCCCGCGGTTGTCGCTTTTGCCAGGCGGGAACTATTTACCGCCCCGTCAGAGAAAAAAGTGTGGCCAAACTACTGGAACAGGCGAGAAGTCAGGTGGAATCTACCGGCTACGATGAGATAGGCCTGATATCTCTTTCTTCTGCCGACTATTCGCAATTGGAATCCTTGGTTGATGAACTTATGGAAGAGCATAGTTGCCGTGGGGTGGGCGTTTCCCTGCCTTCGCTGCGCATGGATGCTTTTTGCGTTGATATGGCTTCTAAAGTGCAGCAGGTACGCAAAAGCGGCTTGACCTTTGCCCCGGAGGCGGGCAGCCAGTCTTTGCGCGACAGTATCAATAAAGGCATCGTAGAGGATGATATTTTTAGCGCTATTGCCGCCGCCTTTAGTGAAGGCTGGACCTCGGTCAAGCTCTATTTTATGATCGGTTTGCCTAATGAGACCGATGATGATATCCTGGCGATTGCCGATCTTTGCCGACGGGTTCTTAATTGTGCCAGGCAACATAAGCCATCCTATCTTAAAAAGCCAATCAAGATATCTTTAGGCGTTGCTTCCTTTGTACCTAAAGCCCATACCCCTTTTCAGTGGTACGGGCAAAACAGTATTGAAGAATTGCGTCGCAAACAATCCCTATTGCGCGAGGCTTTGCGGCCGCTTAAGCAAGTCAATCTTAGCTTCCATGATGTTTATACCAGCGCTGTAGAAGCAGCTTTTGCCAGAGCGGATAGACGTTTAGGAGCAGTTTTGCTTAACGCTTTGAGAAAAGGATGTAGATTTGACGGTTGGAGCGAATATTTTCGCTATGATCTATGGCAGCAGGCTTTTAACGAGGCCGGTTATAGTATAGAACAGTTTGCTGGGCATGTTTTTGCTGATCAGGAAGCTCTTCCCTGGGATCATATAAGTTGTGGTGTGGATAAGTCCTGGCTGCTTGCGGAAAAGCAAAAAGCTATTGAGGGTTTGCTAACGCCTGATTGCCGTAATAATAAATGCAGTCGTTGCGGCGTATGTATTAATTTGCATTGTGGCAAGGATTTTAAAAGCAAAGAAAGTCCTAAGGAGAGTTAAATGGAACAGTTGCAAAATGTCGTCAGATACAGAGTCCGCTTAGCTATTCGTGGACGTTTAGCATATTTATCGCATTTAGATCTGCTCTCCGCCATGGAGAGAGCTTTGCGTCGAGCTGATTTACCTGTGCGTTATTCAGAGGGCTTCAATCCCCATATGATTATCTCTTGGGGTCCTGCTCATCCCGTAGGTATCTGCGGAGAAAACGAGTACTTTGATCTTGATTTTATTAATAATCCTCCTGCAGTTTGGACCGAAAAACTTAATGCCGTATTGCCGGAAGGGCTAGCCATAATAGCAGCCAGAGAAATTGGACTAACCACTCCCGCCTTGATGGCGGTTATCAATAGAGTTAATTATACTATCGGCCTGGAAGATATCACGGATGAACAGCTGGAAGCGGGGATTGCTAAATTTATGGCAGTAGATTCACATCTTGTCCAGCGCTATTCTCCCAAAGGCAGAAAAGAAGTGGATATCAGGCCGGCAGTTTTATCTTTAGCCCATAAAGAGGGGAATTTAACTTTAGAGTGTCGTATCGGGGACGGCGCGTCACCCAAACCGCAAGAGGTAGCTGCTGCGGTTGCGCCGGAAGGCCGTATCCTCTTTATTGAAAGAAGTGGGCTTTTTATTGAAGGTAATAAGGGCAAAATTTTGCCTTAAAAAATTTAGGGAAGTGGCTATATGTATCGAGAAATGCTCATCAAGATGGAAGCCGAGGAAACGGCTATCGCTGTTTTGGATGAAAGACAATTAGCGGAGATATATTTTGAGCAGCTCTCCAATCAGCGCCTGGTAGGAAATATCTATAAAGGTGTGGTGGAAAATGTTTTGCCTGGCATGCAGGCAGCTTTCGTGGATATTGGTCTGGAAAAAAATTGCTTTTTATATGTCGAGGATGCCCTGCCCAAGTATATTGATGAAAACGGACAGGAAATAACGGAAAAAAAGAACATTACCGAGATCCTTAAGAGCGGTCAGGAAATACTGGTGCAGATTTTCAAGGAACCGGTCGGCTCAAAAGGTGCGCGGGTGACTACGCATCCGACTTTGCCGGGGAGATTTCTGGTGCTTTTGCCTACAGGGAAATATATCGCTATTTCCCGCCGTATTGAAGATGAAGACGAACGCCAGAGGTTAAAAGAGATGATGTCGCAAATGCTTCCTCCCGGTATGGGTGTGATCATTCGTACCGTAGCCCGTGATATGGGGCAGGAAGAACTGGCCGCAGATCTGAAAATGCTTCTAAAACAATGGAAGCGCATCCAGGGCAAGGCAGTCAAGTGTCCGGCGCCCAGCCTTGTGCATAAGGATTTCGACCTCCTGCGGCGGGTAGTGCGGGATACCGGAAGTTCTGATATCGATCGCATCTTAGTTGACAAAGAAGAGACCACAGATAAAGTAAGGGAGATTATCAATGATATTGCTCCCTCTTTGGAGAAGAAGATAGTTTGTTGCAATGCCGATATTTTTAAGCAATATGATATTTATGAGCAGTTGTCGCGTGCTATGCGGCGAAAAGTCTGGCTCAAAAGCGGTGGTTATATCATTGTTGACCAGATGGAGGCGCTTACCGTTATTGATGTCAATACCGGCAAATATGTTGGCGAGACCAATCTTGACGATACGGTCTTGAAAACCAATTTGGAGGCTGTAACAGAGGTTGCCAGACAGTTGCGCTTGCGTAATATCGGCGGCATCATCATCGTCGATTTTATCGATATGGAAGTCGCCGATAATAAAACCAAATTACTTGAAGCTTTGGAAGAAGCGGTTAAAAAAGACCGTACCCGGGTGACGGTATTGGGCATCACCCAGCTCGGTTTGGTAGAGATGACACGCAAAAAATCCGGTCATGAGCTGTCCCGGCTTTTGGAAAAGGAATGTCCTTTCTGCAAGGGCAAAGGCCGGGTGCCCTCCGAAGAAACGGTGGGTAATATGTTGAAAAAAGAGATACTTCACTTAGCGCAAGAGACCATGGCGCCGGCTATTTTTGTAGAAACCAATAATGATACCGCTGCTTTTCTTATTGGCTTACATGGACATGGTTTGGAAAAGCTGGAAAAACAGGCGGGCAAGCGTCTGGTGATTAAGGGTAACCCCCTTTTGCACATGGAAGAAAGCGTAGTGCGTCCTGCTTATGATGATGAGCCCAGTCATGTTCTGGCGCCCGTTAGCGTAGGCCAGAAGCTCTACCTGAAGGTGGAGGGGCCGCATACAGAGCATGCTTTTGACGGTTTTGCTAGAGTTGATGGCTTTGTCATTGATATCGTGGATGGTGCTGCTTATATTGGACAGGAAGTGGAAGTGCAAATCGAAAGATTATATCCCACTTATGCCCGGGCGCTGATCATTTAATAAACAAAGACATTGGCTTTAAGTAATTTTACATGAATTAAATTAAGGCCATAAGTTTTGATTAATAAAAAACAAGCTATCCTTGACAAAGACTAGACTTGTGTGATAAAATTTTGCTGTTACGTTGCTAAACCGCACTGGATGGGTCTTAAGAGCTAAAAAGCCACCTTTACCGGGCGAGTCTATTAAGTAGGGGAGGTGCAACAATGTACGCGATTATGGAAACAGGCGGCAAGCAATATAAAGTTGCCGAGGGCGATATCGTCCGGGTAGAATTGCTTGAAGTCAATGAAGGAGACAGCATCGAAATCGACCGTGTACTGGCAATTGCCGGTGACAACGATTTCAAAGTAGGCAGTCCCTGCATTGAAGGAGCCAAAGTAGCCTGCAAAGTCTTAGGACATGGTAAAGGAAAGAAAGTTATCGTTTTCCACTATAAGGCCAAGAAAAATATCCGCAAGAAAAACGGTCATCGTCAACCATTTACTAAATTACAGATCGAAAAAATCATGGCCTAATTGGTCAAAAAGATGGAAAACTTTTCTATTTAGATTAAGGAGGTGGGGTAATGGCTCACAAAAAGGCAGGGGGCAGCTCGCGTAATGGTCGCGACAGCGCAGCCCAAAGATTAGGATTAAAACGTGGTGACGGTCAGTTCGTTACGGCTGGCAGCATCATCGTACGTCAAAGAGGTACTCGTTTCCATCCCGGTAATAATGTTGGTATCGGTAAAGACGACACTCTCTTTGCCACTATAGATGGTAAAGTTAAATTTGAAAGAAAAGACCGCGAAAGAAAACAGGTCAGCGTTTATCCCAATAGCGAAGCTATTTAATGTTTTATAAACAAAAAACAAAGAGGCCAGGTCTTGGGACTTGGCTTCTTTTTCTTTGCGCAAAGAGGTAAAATATTTGACTTGAAAGTGGGCATCATGTAATATGAGATTAATTAATGCAAGTAAAGCTGGTCTATTATCTATTTAAGTCATTTAATAAAGAGGTAAAAAAAGCATGTTTTATGATTATGCGAAGATATATATCAAAGGCGGTGACGGAGGTAACGGCGTCGTAGCTTTTCGCCGGGAAAAATATGTGCCTTTAGGTGGTCCTTCGGGCGGTGACGGCGGCGACGGCGGCGATGTTATTTTTGTTGGCGATCCGGGGCTTAAAACTTTGGTTGATTTTAAATATAAACAGCATTATAAAGCCGAGCGTGGCGAACATGGACAAGGCAAGACCATGCATGGTAAAAACGCGCCGGATCTGGTCATTTCCGTGCCCTTGGGTACTTTGGTTAAAGAAGATGGCGGCGAGATTGTTGCCGATATTACCGAAGACGGACAGCGCGTAGTGGTGGCCAAAGGTGGCAGAGGTGGCCGGGGCAATGCCCGCTTTGCTACCTCTAAGCAAAAGGCGCCGAGGATTGCGGAAAAAGGTGAGCCAGGGCAGGAGCATTGGCTGATCATGGAGCTTAAGCTTTTAGCTGATGTGGGCATTATCGGTATGCCTAATGCCGGCAAATCAACTTTTATCTCAAAGGTTTCCGCCTCGCGTCCCAAGATAGCCGATTATCCTTTTACCACTTTAGTTCCAAATTTAGGTGTGGTAGATATGGGTGAGGGCAACAGCTTTGTCGTAGCCGACCTTCCGGGATTAATTGAAGGAGCTGCCGAAGGAGTAGGGTTGGGACATCGTTTCTTACGCCATGTAGAAAGGACGAAAGTCTTGATCCATATGCTGGATATGTCCGAGCAAGAAAACCGACAGCCCTGGGATGATTATGCTGTTATCCAGGATGAATTGTACCGCTATAAAAAAAGCTTTAAGGATCGTCCGCAAGTCGTTGTGGCCAATAAAATGGATTCAACTGGTGCCCAGGAGCGTTTAGCAGAATTGAAGCAAAAGTTGCCGGATAAAGAGATATTTCCTATTTCAGCTTTGACTGGAGAAGGAATACAGCCGCTTTTATGGCGTGTATTTGAGCTTTTACAACAAACACCTGCTATGCCGATAGAGGTTGCTGAAGAAGAAGTGCGCCATGTCTTAGTGCGCGAAGAAGCACCTTGGCAGATACAACAGCTGGAAGAAGGCTTGTGGCGGGTCACCGGTGAGGAAGTAGAAAAACTGGTGATGATGACGGATATGGAAAGCGAAGATGCTGTTGCCCGTATGCAGAGAATCTTCAAAAATATCGGCCTGGAGGAAGCCATGCGTAAGGCAGGTATCGAAGAGGGAGATAGTGTATTTATCGGCACGGAAGAATTTGAATATAGCGAGTAAGCCGTTAAGGAGAGACATTTATGTCTGATAAAAAGAAACTGCGTATCGGTTTGATGGGAGGTACATTTGACCCTATCCATTATGGGCATCTGGTTACTGCAGAGGCTGCGAGGACCAAATTTGCTTTGAATGAAGTTATCTTTGTCCCCTCCGGCAATCCTCCACATAAGAAAGAAGTTCCTATCTCGGATGCCGAACATCGGCTGATGATGGTCATCATGGCCACCGTGACCAATCCTAATTTTCATATTTCAAGGATGGAATTAGAACGGTCGGGCTTTTCTTATACTTTTGATACGGTCAAAGAGTTTTTACGCCAATATAATAATAATTGTGAGATATATTTTATCACCGGAGCGGATGCTATCTTAGAAATTATTACCTGGAAGGATGTTTCCGCTTTGATGGAGAAATGTAATTTTATTGCCGCTACACGTCCCGGTTTCAATCTGGATGAATTATATAAGCTGCCGGTAAATTTTCTGGAAAAGATTAGCTTTATGCAGGTGCCGGCACTGGCTATTTCTTCCACTGATATTCGTAAGCGTGTGGCAAAAGGTGAAAGCATTAAATATCTGTTGCCTGAATCCGTAGAGAATTATATCTATAAACAAAAGCTTTATCTTGATCAATGACAAAAGGATGAACGCTATGAATGAAAAAGATATGATGGAATTGAAAGAGCGGATAAGTCAAAGAATCAACCCTAGGCGTTACGCCCATTGTCTGCGTGTGGCCGAAGAGGCGCAAAAGTTAGCTAAAACTTGGGCTATGGATGAAGAAAAAGCATATTTAACGGGTCTAGTTCATGATGTAGCCCGTGATATGTCCTCGGAAGATTTTCTGCGTATAGCCAAGCTGGCAAATATTTCTATTTATGAAGATGCCGGTAGTATCAATATTTTGCATGCTCCGGTGGGAGCATATGTTTTAAATACGGAATTTGGAATTGATGATCCAGAAATATTGGATGCGGTGAGCAAGCATACCGTTTCTGCGCCAGGGATGTCGGATTTTGCCAAAATCATTTTTCTGGCAGATATGATAGAACCGGAGCGGAGCTGGGAAGGGTTGGATTATGTCCGCGAATTAGCCTATTGCGACTTGGATAAAGCAATGTATGTTAGCCTAGAGATGATTTTTCATTATTTACGACAAAAGAAAAAATATATCGTTCCTACGGCGCAGAGCGCTTATGAATATTTTCGCTGTATCGTCGAGGAGAAAGCGGCTAATCAGAAATAGCCGTAAAGATTACATAAAGCTAAGATTACCTGATTTCGTATTAGCTTTAGCGATGTAATAAAACATCAAGTTGGGAGAGATGATATTGAATTCACAAGAATTACTTGATAAATGCGTATCTTGGGCCAAAGAAAAAAAAGCTCAAGACATTATGAGTATGGACCTACGAGGTATATCGCTCATCGCCGATTATTTTTTGCTGGCAACTGCCGGGAATACCAGGCAAGCACAAGCTATTGCCGACTATCTGAAGGAAGAGGCTGAAACTCTTGCCAATCCGCCATTGCGTATGGAAGGTTATAATCAAGGACGCTGGATATTGCTTGATTTTGGTTCTGTGATTGTTCATATCTTTATGGCTGAAGAAAGACAATATTATAATTTGGAAAGACTTTGGGGAGATGCACCACGCCAAAACTATTAAGCCAAAAGTAGTATTTTTGATCTTCTCAAATAACATTAAGGGGATAAAATAATAAAAAAATAACCCACTTATTTTTATACATCAGAATGGATGCCTTCCTGTGGATAAATTGTTGATAACCTTTTTTGAGAAGTGTTTTCAATAGCAAAAGGCCAGCTCTATATTAATATGGCTTGTCAAGTGAAAATGTGGACAAATTTGGTATAAACAAAAACGTCATAAGGTTTTTTTACGGGGTTTTTATTCAATTGCGACATATTATTTTTGAAAAAATTTTTAACAGGGGCAATAATCAACTAAAGAATAAAAACCATAAAAAGTAAGGTAAATGCCATAATTTGTCAAAAATTATTAAGCTGCTAATAATATTACAGACTATGCATCAATAATCTACATATTTCGTAAAATTAGATAGTAAATTTAGTATTTTAGCAACTTTTTATTTTTAATCTATTATATTTTTTAATTTATTTTTTATTTTTTAGTGGTATTTTGTAGTTTTTAGTATTTTTTTAAACTTTGAAAAATCTTGAATAAAAGCAATTGACAAAAAGCTCAAGGGGATAGTATAATAAATCAACCTTTAAATCTAAAAATATTTTAGGAGAAAAATATATGGTCACCACAGCTACCATAATCGCGATTATTGCTATCATTATCATTATTGGCGGGATTATTCCCAGCAATAATGCATTTTGGCGTTCCGTGATTAAGGTAGGGTGATAAAACCACTAAACTTACCCTCTTGCCCGCGGCCAACGCCGCGGGTTTTTTTGTTGTTAAGGTTATTCTATTGAAGTTTTTGTTTTTATGAATTAATTTTACATAAGGAGGTTTTTATAATGCAATTTTGTGAAGTAGAAAAAGCGGCTCAGAGGTTGAAAAATGTCATTCATCATATCCCTTTAAGCTCTAGCCGTACTTTTTCCGATGTGGTAGGAGCAGAGCTTTATCTTAAGTATGAAAACCAGCAAAAGACTGGTTCCTTCAAAGTTCGTGGTGCCTATAATAAAATGGCGAAGTTAAAGGAAGAAGGTATACTTACTTCCGTAGTAGCTTCCAGCGCCGGCAACCATGCTCAAGGGGTAGCTTTCTCGGCAGCGGCTTTAGGGGTCAATGCTACGATCGTCATGCCTCGAAGTACTCCTATTGCTAAAGTAGCGGCAACGGAGGGTTATGGTGCGAAGGTAGTGCTTTATGGCGATTGCTATGATGACGCCTATAATCATGCCATGGAGATCAAAGAAGAGGAAGGAGCTACTTTCATCCATCCTTTCGATGATTATGATATAATTGCCGGTCAAGGAACTATTTCACTGGAAATCTTACGTGATCTGCCTGTAATGGATGTTGTTATGGTGCCAACTGGTGGCGGAGGTTTACTAGCAGGTATGGCATTTGCGATTAAACAGATCAATCCCCGCATCAAAGTGGTGGGGGTTCAGGCCGAAGGTGCAGATGCACTGGTGCAATCTTTTAAGCAAAAGAAGCTGGTGACAACTGATAAAGTAGCAACTATTGCCGACGGTATTGCCGTCAAAAGTCCCGGGGAATTAACTTTTGCTTTGATCAAAGAATATGTAGACGATATGGTGACAGTTAGCGATGCTGATACAGCGGCGGCTATATTGCTTTTATTGGAACGGACTAAGCAGGTTGTTGAGCCGTCGGGTGCCGTTTCCCTGGCCGCGGCTATTAACCGGAAGATTGATCTAGATGGTAAAAAGTTGGTATGTGTGCTTTCCGGCGGTAATATAGATGTCAGTTTTATCCATAAAATCGTAGAAAAAGGTCTGATTAACAGGGGAAGGCAGATGAAATTCCAAACTGTGATGCTGGACATACCTGGTAGCCTGGAACATTTTGCGCATATCGTAGCCGGTTGCGGTGCTAATATCACCATGTTTCAACATGATCGCCTGCGTGCCGATCTTAATATCAATGAAGCTATAATACATGTAGTTTGTGAAGTAGCTGGATTTGAACACGGCAAGGAATTGGTCTCCAAACTTCAGCAGGCAGGTTATAAGGTCATTATGGAATCATAAAATAATTAAGGGGTAGAGCTTATTTCTCTACCCCTATTAATTTTAAAAGAAAATTTCAAGAGGATTATTTGTATTTTATTTCAAATAACTCTAAATAAATATTGGTAAAATCATTGGGAAAAATTGTTTACTGCAAATCGTTTGTAAAATATTCGAAAAATTGACTTTTGAGAGAACATATGATAACTTATTAGATGTAAATATTCCTATATATACAATACTTAAGAATAGAGTCAAAATCTATGGTTTCTGACACCTGGTATAGGCTTGAAAAGTCTATAGCTCCCCATTGTGGAAAGAAGTCCAATATCTTAAGACAAAAGTATTCTTAGGATTCGGAAGCCTTTTCTATATGGAAGGGTTTTTTATTTTGCGGTAGACATTATTTATATTTATTTTCGCGTTTAATTAATGTGGCACATTGTTTTAGCTTGGCTGGCTATCTTTGCGAAAAAAGATATGGGCTGGCTACTTTCTATTGTCCGTCATTCACTTTAAATAGATGTTTGATTACGGATGGCGCTCTACCAAGCTCCAGTGTTTTACAAGGCAAGAATTAAGTAATGCCAAATTTTTATTAACGGAGGTGCACAGAATGCAACAAAAAAGCTGCAGTTGCAGCGGCAAGCCCACCGATGCGGCTATCTTAGCCGAGGTGCAGAAATTGGCTTCCCAGTATAAGGGACAGCCGGACAAATTAATCCAGGTTCTCAAAGAAGTCCAGGCAATGGTTGGTTTTAACGCGATTCCCAAAGATGTTGGGGTTACGATTGCTTTTGCCGTGGGTATACCTGTGAAAAATGTCTATGATGTAGTTTCTTTTTATGCCATGTTTACCGACAATTGCCGTGGCAAATACGTTATTCGTATTTGCAAGAGCGCTCCCTGCCATGTGAAGGGTGCCCAAGAAGTTATGGATGCCATTAGTGAAGAAATAGGAATCGGCTTTGGTGAAACCACCGCTGATTGCAAATTCACTTTGGAAACCTGCGAATGCTTAGGTATTTGCGCTGAATCACCGGCTATGATGGTCAATGACGATGTTTACAGTAATTTAACTCCTGCTAAGGCTAAGGAGATCATTAAAGCCTATTAAGCAGTTATATTTGGAGAGGATGTGAAGAAATCAATGCAAGAAATGCGCGTAGTTTTACGCAATGCGGGTAAAATCGACCCTGTAAAAGTGGAAGATTATGTTGCCCAAGGTGGATATAAGGGATTGCAAAAAGCTTTAAGCTTATCTCAAGATCAAATTATTGACATAATCAAAAATTCAGGCCTGCGTGGTCGTGGCGGTGCAGGATTTCCTACCGGCATGAAATGGAGCTTCACCAAAGGCGTTAGCGCAGATCAGAAATATATAGTCTGTAATGCTGACGAAGGTGAACCCGGTACCAGCAAAGACCTTCAAATCATGAAATTTGACCCCAATAGCCTTTTCGAAGGCATGGCTATCGCCGGCTTTGCAGTTGGCGCTACCTATGGCTATATCTATTTGCGCTATGAATATCCTTCTTTATTCCCACTTTTAGAAGAAGCCCTCAAAAATGCTCGTGCCAAAGGTTATTTGGGCAAAAATATTATGGGTAGCAGCTTTGATTTTGATATCGAAATTCGCTCTGGCGCTGGTGCTTATGTCTGCGGCGAAGAAACAGCTCTCATCGAATCTATCGAAGGCAAACGCGGCGAACCTCGCTATAAACCACCGTATCCCGGCGTCGCCGGTCTTTGGGGCAAACCTACTGTTGTTAATAATGTAGAAACTTTGGTTAATGTGCCGCAGATCTTAGTCAATGGTGCCGAATGGTTCAAAGGTATCGGTACTGCTGCTTGCGCCGGAACCAAAATTTTTACACTTTGCGGCAATGTGGCAAAACCTGGTGTGTATGAATTTCCTTTTGGTGTAAATCTTAAGACTATAATCGAAGAAGTTGGCGGCGGCGTGGCGAATGGTAAAGGTTTATTAGCCGTACAAACCGGCGGTTCTTCCGGTACTATCATCCGTGCTGATCAAATCGATATGGCTATGGATATTGACAACTGTGCGAAATTTGGCGCTTCATTAGGTTCCGGTTCAGTCCTCGTAATCGATGATAGCAATTGCATAGTTGATCTTGTCAATAATCTGATGGAATTCTTTGTTCATGAATCTTGCGGCAAATGTACTCCTTGCCGTGAAGGTAACCAACGTCTCTTAGAGTTCAACAAAAAATTTGTTGATGGCGTCGGCACCCAAAAAGATATTGACCAAATGCTCAGCCTGTCTGATACAATGATGCAAGCTGCTTTATGCGGCTTGGGCCAGGCTTCGCCTACTCCTGTTGTTACAGCTATCAAGAATTTTAAAGATAAATATTGCAAACATGCCGAAGGGGGGAAATGCTAATGCCTAATATTACTATCGATGGCCAAAACCTGCAAGTTGCGGAAGGTATTACTATTTTGCAGGCAGCCCAAAAAGCCGGTATTAAGATCCCTACCCTTTGCTACCATCCTGACCAGGATATAAAAGCCAACTGCCGTATCTGCGTTGTGGAAGTTAATAATGGCCGCCTTTTGGTTCCTGCTTGCGCCGGTACCGTTGCTGAGGGCATGGTAATTAATACCAATAATGCCCGCGTACGTAAAGCCCGCAAGAACATTCTCGAACTGATCCTGGCCCACCATCCGCAAGACTGCCTTAAATGCTCCCGCAGTGGTAATTGCGAATTACAAGCTATCACTCAGGAAATGAATTTCAATGAAGAACTTCCTTATGAATTAGCAGTACGTAATAACGGTATAAAAGACCTATCTTCCGTTTCTATCGTACGTGACCCTGCCAAATGTATTGATTGCCAACGTTGCGTTTATGCCTGCTCCCAATATCAGACCGTCAATGCTCTTGCTCAATGCGGACGCAGCTTTGAAAGCTATGTTGCTCCTCCTTTTGGTGTGGATATTGCTGATTCTCCATGCATCAACTGCGGACAATGCGTCCAGGCCTGCCCTGTTGGCGCCCTGACCGTTAAAGACGATACTGATGAAGTTTGGGATGCTATCGAATCCAAGAAATTGGTTGTCGCCCAGACAGCTCCTGCCGTACGTATTACTTTGGCTGAAGCTCTCGGCGAAGACCCCGGCGTTGTCAGCACTGGCCGTTTGGTCACTGCTATGAAACGCATCGGCTTTGATATGGTTTTCGATACCGACTTCACTGCCGACCTGACCATCTTGGAAGAAGGCAATGAATTGCTCCAGCGTGTTACAAACGGTGGCGTACTGCCGATGATCACTTCCTGCAGCCCCGGCTGGATCCGTTTCTGCGAAACCTTCTATCCTGATCAGCTCGATCATCTCTCCACCTGCAAATCGCCGCAACAGATGTTCGGCGCTTTGTTTAAAACTTATTATGCTAATAAGATCGGTGCCAATCCTGCAGATATGTTCAGCGTTTCCATCATGCCTTGCACTGCGAAGAAATTCGAATGCAAACGTCCCGAAATGTGCAGCAACCCAGGCATCCCTGATGTCGACGTAGTACTCACAGTTCAGGAATTAGCCCGCATGATCAAAGAAGCAGGTCTTGACTTTAAGAACCTGCCCGAATCCGAATATGACCTGCCTTTCGGTCTCGGTTCCGGCGCTGGTGAAATCTTTGGCGCAACCGGTGGTGTTATGGAAGCCGCTCTGCGTACTGTTTACGAAGTAGTAATGGGCAAACCGTTGCCTAGCCTTGACTTTGAGGTTTGCCGTGGTTTTGAAGGCGTTAAAGAAGCTTCCGTTGACCTCAACGGCTTAGTAGTTAAAGTCGCTGTTGCTCATGGTTTAGCAAATGCCCGTAAGGTTATGGATGCTGTACGCGCAGGCACAGCTGATTATCACTTCATTGAAATCATGGCTTGCCCCGGCGGCTGCATCGGCGGCGGCGGCAACCCGATCAA
>Ga0209016_1000487_pt1 | contig 46459 bp, 48 predicted proteins | sample EPASupsiteSAE305_FD_187265 | JGI IMG/M metagenome (GOLD analysis project Ga0209016, IMG submission 187265) | Bioremediated contaminated groundwater microbial communities from EPA Superfund site, New Mexico - SAE3-05 (SPAdes) (version 2) | ecosystem: Environmental > Aquatic > Deep subsurface >... | reverse complement strand
GAGTGGGCACGGATATCTTCTTCATCCGTACGATAGGTCAATATAACAAACTCATCGCCACCTTGACGAATCACCACACTCTCTTTTCTCACCATTGCAGAGATACGTTTTGCAAACTCCACCAAAAGGATGTCTCCAAATTGGTGACCAAAGCTATCATTGATGTTTTTAAAATGATCCATATCGAGGTAATAGAGGCTAAAAGGCGGTGCTTTGTCATAAATCCATTTCTGAATAGACTGTTGTAGATAACTTCGATTAGGCAATTTTGTCAGTTCATCATGTGTCGCTTGAAAAATGAGATCTTTACTGCGTTTTTCTTCAGCATGAGAGATGATTTTAAAGAGTAAAAACAAAATCACATGTACGATGACAAAAATAAGCACATAGCTTATGAAGCTTTCAATAAAATCATCCACAATTTGATTATGATCGATTTCTGAGAGTATCCAAAGCTCATAACGTGGTTCATATTTGAGTGCCATTTGGACAGATTTATCATCTATTGAGGTTGTTTCTATCGTGTAGATTTCAGGTTTTTGTTTTATCTCATCAATGGAAACGTGGTACTTGCGCATCACGGTATCTAAAATGGACATAAGAAAATTGTCCTGAAGCGGTTTTTCATAGAGATTTTTGGGCGTTTCATGATTGGATGATTGGTACTGAACGAATTGGTCGCGGTTTCGGATGAGGGTAACTTTATTGTACTCTCCAAGGGAAAGATTTTCTGTGAAAATTTTAAAAGCACCTTCTATGGCTAATCCTGCGGTCATAACGCCAACACGTTTACCTTCATGATCAAAAATACTTTTACGAATTGGTATGCCCCAATGTCCGCTCGCGGCGATAAAATAGGTACGCCCTAACACCATTTTTTCTTGGGTCATAGTATAATCAAAAGAGTCTTTTGTTGCCTCATGTTGCCTTAGATTTGGCAGTTTGGCTTTATTGAAGTTTGAGCTGACATGCTGATAATTTCCATCCAAATCGACAAATCCAAACGCCACAATAGAAGGGTTAAGGATAAGCAGATCATCCATGACGCGAGGGTCTTTGTCTTTTAAAATCTGATTGCCTAAGATATTAAGAGTCGTCTCTTGAGAGAGAAAAAGAGAGTGTGTCGCGTTTGAAACAAGTTTGACGAGATTGGCTTGGTCAGTGGTGTATTTTTCGTGTACACTTTCCCATTTTGTAAATGACACAATGCCTAAGAAAATAAAAGCACCGATTAGAAGAATGTAAAAAATCGTCCAAATATTTTTTTGAAGGATAGCCAAGCAAACCCCCTTTTATTCTTCAATAATCATAGCATATTTTAGTGTTACGGTACTCTTAAGACCACACTATTGCACAGATCATCGCTCTCAAACTGTGTCATATCTCCCGCTTTTAGATGTGATACAGGAAAAAGTCGTACTGTGAGCGGTTTGTTGAGTCTAAAAGCCAGTGTTCCTGTATCGCAACAAATATCAGCGATTTTTTGTGCAGATGTATTTCCCTCGATAGGTACAGTGTCCAGTCCTATACCGCATACGGCAGAGTACTGAAGAAGGGCTCTTATATCGAACTCATCCCGTGTGGTAGCATCTGCTAAACCTTCATCTTCGACAACCGCGAGCATGAGTCCTGAAAAACCTACAAGATCACATCCTTTTTGTGCTTTAAACACTTTGGTCAGAAGTGCGGAAGCTTCAAGCGTACCTGATGCCCCAAAATAGGGCACTCCAAGAAGTTTATAAACATCAACCATTGAGGAGCAATTTTTTGAAGGTGCTGCGGAGGTGTCTATACCAGCAAATTTCGTTTTATAAGGGTGTTCATACGCATTGACAATACTTATAATATCCGTGATGTGATACTGTAAGGCATCTTTCATAATGCCATACGATTTATGCATCTTAACGTTATGGTCAGTTTCTGGCTTCAAACTCTTTAGTGCTTCAACCAACAAGTCTGGACTTTCAAGCCCTAGGGCAAAACAGTTCTCATCATGACTGTTGTGGTAGGATGCTGGAAAATAGGGGATGTGCGATTTGCAGTTGTAATTGATGGTAAAATTGAAATTGCCTTCGCCTCTTGGCGTAATGCGACCGAGTTCAACGACTGATTTAGCACAACAAAGGGTCAGTTCACGATCGACCATTCCCAATTCATCAACATCAATGTTCACACAAGCGTTACAGATATCTCCATAGGCTTTAATCATCTCAGGTAAGAGAGCGATTTCATCAGGAGTTTTAGCCTCTCCGATAGCAAAACGAATACGAATGTTTGGCATGGAAGGGCTTTTTAGTACATCTTGAAGGTAGTGCATATCTTTGAGAACAGCATGAAATGAAGATGTGTCAAGATACTCACCAAAAGCATTGGTAACAAGACGGACGGACTGGACATGGTAGCCATGTGCATGAAACTTATTGGCAAGGTCACCACCAAATGTTGCCGCTTTGATGATAGCGTTTTCCCATTCACTCTTCTCTTTTGAGAGTGTTAAAAACGAGGTGATTGTACGAATTTTACATAAATCTTTATTTTTGAGTATCTCTTTGAGCATCACATTCCCTTGATGACTTTATACTAAATAATAGCCAAATCGTTTATACATGTAAAGGCGCACTTTAGATTAAACACAGAATTTCAAGGGCGTAAAAGAGTATAATTGCACACTAGCTCATAAGAAGGAAATGTATGGTAAAAACGTTTTGTTTCATGCTTGGCTTGGTATGTTTACTTGGTGCGAAAGACGATGTTAGCATTGCTAAATTGTTTGAAAATGAGGCTATCAAAGGAACGATGATCATTGAGTCATTGGATGGTACAGAGCGTTATGTTTACAATGACGAACGCGCTCATATACCGCTTCTCCCAGCGTCAACATTTAAAATCCCTAATACACTCATTGCACTCGAAGAAGGCGTTGTGCGTTTAGATTCTCTTATCGTTTGGGATAAGGTAGAACGCAGTGTGAGAGCGTGGAATCAAGACCAAGATTTGCGTTCTGCGTTTAAAAGTTCGTGTGTGTGGTGCTACCAATTTTTTGCTCGTCATATTGGGCTTGAAAAGTACAATGCATATCTTCAAAAACTTCATTACGGCAATGAAAAAACAGGAATGGATGTTGAGCGTTTTTGGCTTGATGGAGAGCTTCGTATCAGTGCGTATGAACAAATTGCCTTTTTGAAAAAGCTTTATCGTAATGATGTACCGTTTCGCCAAGAACACATTGATATTCTAAAAGCGATTATGGTGGATGAACAAGGGAAAAACTTTACCATTCGTGCAAAAACAGGATGGGCAGTGCCTAATGGAGATGAACATCATGGATGGTATGTGGGGTATGTGGAGAGTAGTAAAGGCATTTATTTCTTTGCTACTAATCTTATTATCGCTTCATCCGATGAGTTACCTCTTCGTAAATTGTTAAGCGTTGAAGCCCTTAAAACTAAAGGGATTTTAGAGTAAGATTCGCACTGTATTTGTGGTTATGAAGGAGAAAAAATGACATTAAAAAAGAGTTTATTTTCATTGTTGGCTTTAGGTGCTCTTGTTGCGCCATTAAGCGCAGGTGTTGATTTTGAATGGAGATTGAGCCTTAACAACCGTTATCATGCAGATCCTTACGGTTACCGCTATGGCTTAGCGGATCGCTTTCGTTTGCCTGAGTCTCGTGTTATTGTGATCTTAGATAGTGTACGTGAACCAGCCGATGCATATATGATTTTTCGCTTAGCAGAGCTTTCAGGGCGACCTTATGATTATGTGTTGAGTGTTTATAGACAAAACCGTTACTCATCATGGGTAGAGATTGCTTCTTTGGTGGGTGTTATTGTCTCGTCCAATGACTTTAATGAGCTTAGACATCGTCATGATCTAAGAGATGACTATCGCTATGACAGCAGACGTTATGATCGTTATGAAGATAGACGTGTGATTATCAAACGTGAAGAGATTTATGTGCCTCAAGTGTATCAAGAGCAACAAAGAGTTTACAGAGATCCTCATTATAAACATAACGAACACTACGATCAACGAGATGACCGTCATGAAGATAGACATGATAGAAGAGATGATGACGACAGATATGAGGGAAGAAGGCATTAATAGACGATGTAAGCATCTTGCAAAAGAGTATTTGCAAGATGCTTATGCGTTTATTCTTTACGATTTAAAAATGTTTCGATCTCTTCAATCGCTTTTTTATTGGAGAGGTTAAACTTAATCTCGATGCGACGAGATGCTTCTTTATCTTCCACCCCATTTTTAAAGATACGATCACTGTAAGACCTACCATTGGCGCTGAGGTACTTTTGAAGCATGGCAGTGCGTTTCTCATCCCCTAATGAATAAATAAATGCCATGACTGAGTAGGCACGTTTTTGTGAAAGATCTAGGTTGTGCATATAGCTTCCATCTGAGTCCGTATGCCCTTCTATCACGATATGATCGATATTTTCACGTATCGTTGCATCATCTAAAAGTACTTGCAAATAAGGTTGTAACGTCTCTTTGAGCTGTTTTTGCGCTTCAGGTTTTAACTCATATGAGCCTACATCAAACAAAACAGAAGAGGGCAGTCTGATCGCTCCACTATTAGGGTCAATGTTGATCTTTTTACCCAGTTTTTCTTTAAGCTCTTGCACCACTTTGATACGAATACCTGTAAGGTTTTTGATGCGTGATTTGGTGATATTAAGGTCTTCCACTAACTGCTGATGAGAAGCCGTACTCTCCAAAAGTTTTGCGCTTAAAAGAGCAAGCTCTCCCTCTTTGAGTTTGAGGGTTTGTGTCGTCGTTCCTAGCTCCATTTGGCTTGCTACGAGTTCGCCTTTGACTTCATCACGTGCGAGTTCTGTATCAAGTAACAGTTTTTTAAGATTTTCGATTTCCCTGTCGCTCAGTTGCAATTTTGCAGATGCTTCCTCTAAGCTTGCCTCTTTTTGAGAGAGTAACTCTTGTGCGATTTGCAAGGAGGCACTGGTGACATTCATATCAGAGCGCAGTCTTAGAAAGTCGCGCTGTTTTTGTGCTAGTGCATCTTGTGCAAGATGCAACACTCTCTTTTGCTCTTCAAGATCGTTTTTAATGCCCTTAAGATCAGTCTGTACATAGACATATTTTACGACGATAGCACCAATAAGCAAGATAAAAACAAACAACAATCCTGCCATCAAATCAGCATATGAGACCCAGAAGTTTTGGTCGGTACTTCGTGAACGGTTGTAACGCATTATTTTAACGCATCCATTTTTTGGATGATTTCTTCAGTTTCAGCGTCGATGATCTTCAAGCTCTCTTTGAGTGATTCTACTTCTGGGTTGGTTGTATCTCCTTGAATGCTGCTTGTTTCTTGGAGCGTTCGTAAGAGTTCTTGGTTTGTTTTTACCATCTCTTCGCTGCTTTTAGCAATTTTTATTTGCAAATTGGTTGTGCTTTCATTGAACAGTGTCAGTTTTGTGAGAATGTCCTCATGAATAATGGATAGGTCACGTTGTCTGTCTTGGGAACGTGAAAGAGCTTCCATACCCTCTTTGATGTGCTCAGCACCACTTTTAACGGCAAGAGCTTCTAGGTTGAGCATTTCATCAAAGAGTTTGAATTTAGTCTCAATGCTTTTACCAAGTCTCTCAAAAAAGTCGTTGGAACTCAGGCGTTCAAACATCTTCCCAATGCGTTCAAAATTTTGGAGATTTTCTTGTAAATAGGCTTGTTCTATCTCTTCTTTGGTCCAAAAGAGGGATGCTGTCGCATTTTGAATGACGGCTACATCTCTGTCGAAACGGCTTAGTCCTCTTTTTTCAAAAAAGATCCACCATAACGAGAGCAAAATACCATAAATAGAGACATAAAACGCGGTTCCTACACCACTTAAAAGAAGGCTTATTTCATTTTCTAGTGCACCCGCACTTTGCGATGAAAAATCAGGAAGTGTGAGGGCAATAGAGATAAATGTACCTAAAATACCCATGGTTGGGAAGATGCTCGCTGCAACAGAGGCGTAGTTGTCATTGCGAATGCCCTTGGCATAGGTATCGATGAAGTTTTCAAACGAAGCGTTTGACTTTGTTTTTCCACCGATGCTCATCAAGTTTTTGGAGACATACTCGTGAAGTTCCGTTTGAAACTCTTTGGCGTAACGTCTAAAGGTACACACACCAAATTCGCCATTGTGCTTTGCAAAAATGAGGGAAACAATGTAAATAAACCCAATGAGAACAATGCTATGAATGCCTACTTTAAAGTGTAAAATGCCTAAGAAGCCCAGCAAAAAATAGACATATGCCAATGTTGGCAACAAAATAAGCTTGAGATAAACCAAAGCACAGTTACGCTGTGGCGCCTCCAGAGCGGCTAGATTTTGGAGTGTTTCGTTCATATTTTCTTGCATAAAAAGCCTTTGTAGTGTATCTATGTTTTTCTAGCACATTATAACGCTTCTTTTTATACAGATGTTTAACAAGAAGTTAATATTAACGTGAGATTAATCTTAAAAGACTACAATTTTTAAGATCAATGCAAAATGATGTCTCCTCTTAAAACTCCCGTTTAAAATAGATAAAGGTGCTTAAAATGTCTCCTAAAATGCACAAATTGGATCGTCACAGTGTCAAGTCTTTGCTCAAAAATACACTCTTGCAAACGATAGAAAATATTGCAACGCATTTGAGTAATTTTTTAGAGACCAAGGAGCCTGAAAGTTTGCACCAGTACCGTGTCAGTGTTCGTATGGCACGCTCTGTTTGTTTGGAATTTAGCGAGTTTATGGAAGAAAAGCGTAAATTTACGCTAGAGAAAATTCTTAAATCCCTGCAAAAAGAGACCAATGAGATGCGTGACATTGATGTCTTTTTAGAGTGCATAGAAGCCTATAATGCTTTTGAAGCCAAATACACGCAAGCGTTTAAAGATGAGATGATAGCAAGGTTGCAAGCCATTCAAAATGATGAAAAGCTTTGCTTACCTAAGTCGGAAGAAAAGATATACAAGTACATCAAAGAAATTCTTACAAAGCGTCTTAAAAAGATAGCAAAAACTTCTAAAAAACTGAGTCTTGATGCCCCAAATGAGCGCTTTCATAAGCTAAGACTTCACTATAAAAAACTGCGCTACAATGCCGATGCTATTAAACTGACACAGTTTTCTAAAAGCTTTAAGCCTTTGCAAAATGCTTTTGGAAAAGTGCAAGATAAAAACACCCAAATTGAGCGCATTAAACGCTACAATACGTCTCAGAGCAGTTGCTTAGAGAGTATCATCGCTCTTTTAGAACAGGAGCTGATAGCCGATAAACAAGCCTGCATCGAGAAATCGAGCAAAGAGAACATCGTCAAGATGCGTGAGCATTTAGACACAATATTTCCATAACAAAGATAATCAACCGTGCCAAAGTTAGAATACATCGCCCATTACCCAGAACACCTCAAAGAGCAAATACGCCATCTCATTAAAACTGAAAAACTAGGCGCATACCTGTTAGCAAAGTACCCCACCACACATAGCATTACCAGCGATAAGGCATTGTATGCGTATGTCATGGAGCTTCGAGCAGAGTTCTTGCGCAAAAGTGAACCCATCACCAAAGTACTTTACGATGGCAAGATCAGCGACATCAATGACGCATTAGGCTTGCATAGAGTGACCATCAAAAACCATGGAGGTCGCCTGCGAAGCAAAAGCGAAATCCGTGTAGCATCGGTCTTTAAAAACATGCCTGAACCTTTTTTGAAAATGATCTGTGTGCATGAACTCGCTCACCTCAAAGAGAAAGAACACAACAAAGCGTTTTATGCCTTGTGTGAAAAAATGGAGTCAAGCTATCATCAGCTAGAGTTTGATGTCAGGATTTACATGACGCATTTGGATCTGTTTGGGAAGTTGTATTAGATTATAAAAAGGAAAATTTTGTGAATGAAACGTTTAAAGATGTTTTATCTATATTATCGGACATAGCTACAATATTAGCATTTTTATGGGCAGTGTATGAGTTTTATATTAAGCGAAGATTTAAAATTAAAGCTAATGCTTTTCCTGCACCTATAAATAAAAATGAAGAAGAATATATTTTTACTTTCAAGATTATTAATTTATCTGAGCAATCTTTGAAAAGAATAGAGTCAATAGGGATTTGGATAAAACGCTACAATTCGTTTGGTCGTTTTTGGGAAATTAAATTACAAGATGTTGGATATCAAGAGAAATCCACATTTTCACAAGATATTTATCCGTTTTTGATTTCTGCAATTGCGCAATGCAAAAAAGAGCAAACGTGGTTAGATAAACTTTTCAATCCTAAATTAAAAATTGTACTAAGAACAACAATTGAACGTGAAATAAATGTTCAAATTGATGATTTTTTTTATAATCAAGTCAATGAAAAAATTACAATATTGTTTAAAAATGCTAAATGAAAATAGCTTACTTGCATAGGAATATAAAATGAAACTCTCTCAATTTCCCATCTACATCATCGATGCCTTTACCAAAGAACTGTTCAAAGGCAATCAAGCCGCTGTTGTACCCTTAGATAGTTGGCTACCTGAGGGTGTAATGCAAAATATTGCTTCTGAAAACAACCTCTCGGAAACAGCCTTTTTTGTACGAAATGATGCAGGGGTTTATGAGATACGCTGGTTCTCTCCACTGAAAGAGATCGACTTTTGTGGGCATGCGACGCTCGCGAGTGCCTATGTCATTTTTACTCATCTTGGAGATAAAGGTACTACTAAATTTTGGGCAAAAGCAGTAGGAACCATAGAGGTCAATGAACGTGATAATGAACGCATAGAAATGCGCTTTCCGAACCGTGAACCTGAAGTTCTCAGTGAAGTACCAGAAGCCCTAAAAAATGGGCTTTCTATAAAGCCGTTGGAATATCACAAAAACCAACAAGCATACTTTGCGGTATATGCGAACGAGGAAGATGTCAAAAACGTTGTGCCTGATCTAGAAAAACTCAAAACATTAGCCCCTCTTGATGTGGTCGTAACGGCTCCAAGTAGGGCATATGACTTTTCCTCACGTTATTTTTGGCCTGCCAATGGTGGTGTGGAAGACCCCGTTACAGGCTCCATACATGCAGGGCTCGCACCGTTTTGGGCAAAACGCTTAGGAAAAGATGAGCTGATAGCACTGCAAGCTTCTGCTCGTTCAGGAGTGCTTTATTGTCGTGTGAATGAAGAGTATATCTTTATCTCAGGAATGTGCAAAGAGTATTTAGAAGGCAGTATAACACTTACGTATTAGAAGCTGAGGCATCGTTTGATGCCTCATTTGAGCAATAAAAATGTTGCAACAGCAGAGATCGCAATGCCTACACATACAGCGATAGAAAGGGTAACACCCTCAAAGAGATACAACAGTAAGGCAATGCTTGCAGGACTAAGATACACATATGCCATCACTTTTTTAGGACCTATTACAACGGTTGCTTTTTGATACAAATAAACGGTAAAAAACGTAGTGATAATCGCCAGATAGAGCAAATAATTAAGATGCGTAGTGTTGAGATGGTCCCACTCGAGTGGAATATGAAAAAGCACTAAGGCACTTCCCATCCACAGTGTTCCTCCAACAAGTGTCATAAACACAAGTACACCCATGTCGTCATCTTTACGATGAAAAAATTTGGTACTAATGGAGTAAAGCGCCATACAAAGAATTGCTCCTAAAAAGATAATATCGCCATAACAGAGCGAAAAACTCAAAAAGCGCTCAAGATTGCCTTTAAAGACAACGATCAGTGTACCAATGATGCCACAAATATAAATCACGAACTGTTTTTTACTGATGGGTTCTTTAAAAAAGAAGATACATAATATACCTGTAAGAAGTGGAACGAGAGTGTAAAGTGTCCCTGTACTGAGCGCAGATGTGTACTCAAGCGCTTTAAAAAAAATGATAAAGTAGAGTGCATAAAAAAAGCTGATAATCAGTGTTCTTGGAAGCACTGTGACAATTTTTGCACGCTTGATTGCATTTAAAAGTATAAAGGGGGCTAACACTAAAGAAGCAATGGAGAAGCGAAGTAAATTGAGTGAAATAGGATGAATAACACCTGCAAGTTTTTTGGAAACAATAAAAGAGCCTGCAACCAAGAGTGTAGCAAGTAGTACCATCAAATGAGCCTTGAGTGTGCCCGACATACAAAACCTTTAAATAAAATGTCGTATAGTAACACAATAAAATGAGCATTTCATTTACCTATGTCAAGATTTTAGACACAGAGTGGTAATGTATGAGTATTTTACACAACATTATCAAAATGTTATAGTGTTGATTGTGCTCTTCAAGAAGTGAATAAGTCTATTTTTCAACCACTCTTTAGACGAACGAATAGGTATAATAGCGCTTCATTTATGATATGAGGAAGATGTATGGTAGCGCTAATCGCTCTTGGTTTACTCTCAGCTCTTTTTTTCAGCTCAACCTTTGTGCTCAATCGTCTTATGAGTCTCGAAGGGGGTCATTGGGTTTGGTCGGCATCGCTTCGTTATGTTTTTATGGTTTTGTTTTTACTTATAGTCATTCGCCTTTTTCAAGGGAAAAAACCGCTTCAAGCACTTTTGAAACTTTTTTGGAAACATTGGCTCTTTTGGATGGTTGCGGGAAGTATTGGGTTTGGTTGTTTTTACGCATTGCTCTGTTATAGCGCTGATTATGCTCCTGCATGGGTTGTTGCGGCTACATGGCAACTCACCATCATCGCTTCACTCTTTGTTTTGATGCTCTTTGGAAGGGTGTTTCCTAAACGCATTTGGGTCTTTTCAACCATCATCGTTATAGGTGTAGGACTCATTAATACATCGCATATTACGACATTTCATTTTATAGAGTTTGTTAAAGGTGCATTTCCTGTTCTCATCGCAGCGTTTTGTTATCCTTTTGGAAATCAATTGGTATGGGAGTCCAAACATGGGCATGCACATTTTCCCAAAATCAACTCGCCTTTGTTGGAAAATGCTTTTAATAAAGTGTTTCTACTTTCGTTAGGTTCTTTACCATTTTGGCTTGTGCTGGTTTTACTCATAAATCCTTCGATACCTTCATTAGGGCAAGTTTTTAATACCTCTTTGGTTGCCTTGCTCTCAGGGCTCATTGCAACCACACTTTTTTTACTCGCACGTCATAGAGCGCACAAGTCTAGTGAACTTGCCGCAGTCGATGCGACACAAGCGAGTGAAGTTATCTTCGCTCTGCTTGGCGAGATGCTCTTCTTAGGTGCTACACTCCCTAATGCACAAGCATGGATAGGAATGAGTTTGGTTTTTGTAGGACTTGGATTTTTTATCTATTTTCAAGAAAAAAAGAGTGCTATTCACGATTGATTCATGAAAATGCGTTAAAATACCGCAAAAGTTTAGAAGGATTTTTTCAAAATGAAAACGCTTAAAAAAGCATGGTTAGTTTTAGGATTGGCATTAGGAGTGTGTGTTTATGCAGAAACACCAAAATTGGCACTCCCATTTAACATTACACCAGAGATGTACGCTTCCTTTATGGCGCAAAATCTAGCGGGTAATTTACCTCAGACCTTCAAACATAAAGATCTCTCTTTGGTTGTCAATAAAGTTCATGCAGAGCAAAACAAAGTCTTTTTTGACTCAACCACCAAACAGTACAAACAAATCTTGGATGAGCTCAACAAGTACCACACTCTTCCTGATGACCTCAAAAAGCAGTGCAAAGACTTCTCCAAAATCGCAATGGTCGATAAAGGAGTCGAGTACTATCTAAACGTTGAAGAAGGAACTAAAAAGTTTATGGTGAAGTATGACAAAGAGGCGTGTTCAGAGAGTTTTGATCCTGCTCAAAAAATCTTCATAGGCGGATACAATCGTTACGGTTTTGATATGAATGGACGTACTAAAAATGAAAATCTTGCTAAAAAGGTTTCCAACTAATTAACGTACGCAGTTACGCCCTGCCGCTTTTGCCTCATAGAGCTTTTCATCCGCTTGGATGTAAAGCTCATCAAATCGCTTAATCTCTATACCACTCATCGCATACCCAATGCTTACTGTAAAACTGAGTGTTTTACCATTGGGGAGTGTAACAGGAAATGCGCTGAGTTCTTTGCATAGTTCTTCTAGTTTTACTTTTGCTTGTTCTTTTGTAATATGTAAAAGTAAAAAGGCAAACTCTTCACCACCCAAACGCCCTACAATGTCAGTTCCTCGCAAACTCTGCTTAAAGTAGTCAGCAATCGCTTGAAGAACAGCATCTCCTGCTGGGTGTCCAAATGTGTCGTTAATATGTTTAAAATGGTCAATGTCAAGAATAGCCAAACACAAAGATTTGCCATAGCGTAAAGAACGTTGAAGCTCTTTTTCTGCTTCGTTTAAAAAATGTCCTCGATTATAAAGTCTTGTAAGAGGATCTGTTTGCGCGAGGTATTGTAACTCACATTCTAGTACTTTTCGTCTGTCTATCTCTTCTTTGAGAAGAATTTGCTCAAAACAGAGTGCTTCATGTGTTTGTGTTGATTCTTCTTCAAAACGAGAACGATGATACTCAATCCAAAGACTAATCATCATTACAATCATATAAGAGATACAAAAACGTACTTGAAAGGGGGTCTGATAAAGTGAATGGATGTTAGGAACAAAGAGAAAAAGCCCAATAATCATTAGTAAAAATAGACAACTCCATATAAAACCTATACGGTTTCCCAGTAAAAAGATAATGCCTATTGGATAGCAATACGCCCATAAAATACGTGATTGCTCAGTGTCAGCATAAATAGTATACACCAACAAAGAAAGAAGAATGAAATTGGCGATATGATAGAGAGGATAGATTTTATCTATTTTGGGAATCAGGAGAAGTGATCCTAGCAAATAGAAGGAAAAGAAAGTCATCCCACCTGCGATGATGAATTCATGCTTCAAGCTATTATAGATGCAAAGTCCCATAGCGAGAGGTAGAATCATTAAGGCAACCCACACATAGTGGTTGAGTCTTGCAAGTTCGTCTTTATTTTTTGAGGGAGATTGCGCAACAACAAGATCTACAATATACTGAAGTTTTGTGAGGATGGCTGTCATCAATCTTCTTTGTGATAAAGTATTACAATTATAGATAATTTAAGCTTGTTTATTTTTAAAATAGCTATTGATTATTCATCAAGTGTTTTTAGCCAGATCTTTTTTAAAAGTTTGATGGCATCAATTATTTCACGTTCTTGCAAGCCTCCAAAACCCATTCTAAGAGCTTCCCATGCCTCACCATAGTCATCGCTTCCTAGATAAATTTTCACACCTTCTTTAAGGGCATTTGCTCTTAATTTTTGAAGATTAATGTCGATGGTTGGTCGTATGATAATGGCAAGTCCCCCGCCTTCGCTGATGATCTCTATCATGTCTTTAAATACAGTTTTGAGAGTCTCTTTCATAAGGTCATGTTTTTTACGATTGAGTGTACGAATTTTACGTAAATGACGTTCCCAATGTCCCTCTTTCATGAAAAGTTCTAATGTTTTTTGTGTGGAAAGTGAAACACAGCATCTAAGATGATGCGTTTGACAGATGGTTTTATATCGCTCTATAGAACGATGAGGTAGCACAAGATAACTGACGCGAAGAGCAGGGGCGAGGGATTTGGAAAATGTTCCGATGTAGATGACACGGTCATCATTGTCAAGTCCTTGAAGAGAAGGGATGGGACGATTTTGGTACCTGAGCTCACTGTCATAATCATCTTCAATAATCATGCCACCAATGCGCTTTGCCCAATTGAGAAGTTTGATGCGGTTGGCAATGGGCATAGTCACTCCCGTAGGATACTGATGGGATGGCGTGATATATACCAACTTTGCATCGGTTGCCTCAAGCTTATCGATCTCTAGTCCATTGTGATTGACATCAATAGGTAACAGCCCATAACCATAATCGCCAAAAATTTTACCTGCAACAGGATAACCAGGATACTCGATGGCAATTTCATGGAGCTCTTTTACAAAAAGTGTGGCGATGAGGTTCATAGAGTCAGTAAAACCTCCGCATACCACAATTTGCGAAGCATCACACACTACGCCACGTGATTTGATAAGGTACTTCGCGATTTCATCTCGTAGTCCTTGTTCTCCTTGTCTATCGCCATATGCGCCAAAATCGAGTTGTGCTTCCATCGCTTTGATGAAAAGACGTTTCCAGAGTTTTAAGGGGAATGCATCATTGGTTAATCGTGCAGGAAAAAAATCATAGCGTAGTGTTGATTTTGTCTCATCGTGTGCTTTTTGCATAATGGTAGAATCATGATGGGATTCTAAAAGCGTGTCGGCAACAAAGTAACCGCTTTTAGGAATACTCTCGATGTAACCTTCTGCATAAAGCTGTTTATAGGCTAATTCAACAGTGTTTTTACTGATTTTATACTCTAGTGCAATTTTACGAACAGAAGGAAGTTTTGCACCAGCTTTTAAATGGTGCGTGATCTCTTTTTTGATGGCATTATAAAGCTGTATGTAAAGAGGTTCATTTATATCTTTATCTAAAACATACATCAACTGTCCCCTAAAATATTTTATAAACTGGCTCTTGTAAAGAGTACAGATTGCGAATATAATACCACACTTATGATTTAAAATAATAGGATGGAGTAGAAAATGATCTCAGAAACACTCAAACGTGTCATGCAAAAAGAAGGCGTTGTTGCCATCGTCGCTCAAGGGAAAGAGTTCCCTCATGTTGTCAATACATGGCACTCTTATGTGAAAGTAGGTAATGACAGTTTTATCGTTCCTGTGGGTGGAATGCAAGGTATGGAAGAAGCGTTACACCATGATGACAGAGTTTTAGTAACCGTTGGTAGTAAAGAAGTAGAAGGCTTGCATGGTATGGGAACAGGGTTTTTACTGAGCGGTCATGCCAAAATGGTCTTCGATGGTGATGCGTATGATGTTGTGAAAGAGAGTTACCCTTGGGCACGGGCTATCATGAAGATTACAATTTTGAGTGCTACGCAAACTGTATAGGTAAAACGATGAGAAGAGCAGAATTTGAAATCAATGACAAAGCCCTTGTAGAAGAGTTATTTGCGACATGCGAACATGGAACGCTGTGTCTTGTTGATGAAGATGAACCTTACGCTGTTCCGCTAAATTTTGTGTGGCATGATGAAACGATCTGCTTTCATGGTTCACAAGAGGGACGTAAAATGGAGGTAATCGCTAAAAATCCAAAAGCGAGTTTTAGTGTGGTAAAGCCACTCTCTGTGTTGCCATCGTATTTTAGCAATACCCGCTCCGCTTGTCCTGCCTCACAGCTTTATATGTCTGTGCATCTTGTAGGGCGTATTGAAATCGTAGATGATGTGGCTAAAAAAGCAGACGTACTGAATGCCCTCATGCAAAAACTACAACCAGAAGGTGGGTATGAGCCTCTTGAAGCATCCCATCCTATGTATAAAAAAGCCTTAGAGAACATAGGCATATGTAGGCTTCATCCAACATCACTCTCGTGTAAGCTCAAAGCAGGGCAGAATCTCAATGAAGAACGTAAAGCTTTATTGATTGAAAAATTGAGTGAGAGAGGAACTCCGCTGGATCTTTTAAGTGTAAGATGGATCAAACAAATGAGTAAAAGCGTCTAAAGAGAGAGAAAAAAAAGAGGCTTAAAAAAGCCTCTTTGAAGATTTAAGCATTTGCCTCTTTTAGGGCTGCTTCAACATACATTTCACGAAGTTTCTTCACCATAGGACCAGGTTTTCCACTACCGATAGGTTTGCCATCAATCTCGATGATAGGTAAAACAAAAATAGTCGCACTTGCCATAAACGCTTCGTCTGCATTGAGTGCTTCTTCGATCGTAAATAAACGCTCTTCGACTTTGATGTTATTTTCTTTTGTGTATTCCATGAGAAGTTTTCTACGGATACTTGGCAAGATAGCATTTGAAAGAGGGCGAGTAATGATGACACCGTCTTTAACGATAAACGCTGCTGAAGACGTACCTTCTGTGACAAAACCATCTTCAACCATCCAGCCTTCATATGCACCTTTTTGGTGTACTTCCTCTTTCGCTAAAACTTGACCAAGTAAAGAGATAGACTTGATATCTCTACGTTTCCATCGAATGTCTGCACAACTGACAACTTTTACACCTTTTTCTGCAAGAGGATTTTTAGTGATCTCTTTTTTAAAGGTAAATGCCATAAATGTGGTTGGTGTATTTTCAGGGAAGTAGAATTCACGTGGTGCAACACCGCGTGTTACTTGCATATAAATGCCGCCTTCAACGACATCATTTTTAGCGATCAATGTATCTAAGATCGTTTCAATCTCAGCTTTACAATAAGGTGCTTTAAGACTGATCTTGCTTAGGCTTGCATTGAAACGCTCATAAAAAGGCTCTTTATCAATTACTTTTCCATTAATAACAGGTACAACTTCGTAGATGCCATCACCAAAAAGATAACCACGATCGAAAATCGATACTTTGGCATCTTCCTCTTTACAAAAATCTCCATTTAAAAAAACAATACTGCTCATTACTGGCTCCAAAAAAAATAGTAATGAAATTGTACCACAAGGTTTCTTAGGCATCTGTGCAATAAGTAGGCAGAAGATTTTTTAAGTGTAAAAAAATTGAAAAGAAGCTATTTAAAATTTAATTAAATAGATTAACTTCTTTCCTCTATCTGTAATGATCGTTTTTTCGTATTTAAGTCCAAGTTTTTCTAAGCATTTTATAGATGCAATATTCTCAGGAGAAACTGTTGCAATAGCTCTATTTTGAGCTAAAGAATTTTTTATTGATTCAATTTGGGCTTTGCCAATTTCACTTGCGTATCCTAATCCCCAAAATTTTTTTGCTAGGATAAAACCAAATTCATAGTCTTCTTCCTGCAAGTAAGAGCAAGATAGAACACCTGCTAAACCAATTATGTCATTTGTAGCATTATTTTCTAAGACTTTTAAGCCTATTTGTTTTACATAGTCATATATATTTTGCTCTAAAATAGTATTTTTTCCAAATGTATATTTGACAACATCTTTATCGCTAAAAATAAGCTCATATAAGATTTTGCTATCTTTTTGGTTTAATTCTCTCAGTCTTAGTCTTTCTGTTTTCATGAAGACTCCATATATTTTGAAAAGATATTTTATAAAAAAACATCTTAACACCTAAACAGAACTCCTATTTTTGAATAATGATATTTTATATGTAGATATTTTGTTTCCTATTTGAATTTTTTTCAAAAGTATTTTTCTACGGAACACTATATGCAAAATGTAGAGCGAAGTAAAAACTTACACAAGGAGAACAAAATGTCTGAGCTTCGACAAATTGCTTTTTATGGCAAAGGCGGAATTGGTAAATCTACCACTTCACAAAATACACTAGCGGCTATGGCGCACTACTTCGGTAAAAAAATTCTTATCGTTGGTTGTGACCCTAAAGCAGACTCAACACGTCTTATCTTACACGAAAAAGCACAATGTACTATTATGCAATTAGCTTCTGAAGTAGGCACAGTTGAAGACTTAGAGCTTGAAGACGTATGTAAACCAGGTGCGGCTGAGTTCCACCCAGATGATACAACCATCACAGAGGGTTACATCATGTGTACAGAGAGTGGTGGACCAGAGCCAGGAGTTGGTTGTGCAGGTCGTGGTGTTATCACAGCGATTAACTTCCTTGAAGAAGAGGGTGCATACGATGAAGACTTGGATTTTGTCTCTTACGATGTTCTTGGCGACGTTGTTTGTGGTGGATTTGCGATGCCAATTCGTGAAGGTAAAGCACAAGAGATTTACATCGTTATGTCAGGTGAAATGATGGCAATGTACGCGGCTAACAACATCTCTAAAGGTATTTTGAAATACGCAAATACAGGTGGTGTAAGACTTGCTGGTCTTATCTGTAATGCTCGTATGACTGACCGTGAGTATGACCTTGCTAAACACTTAGCAGAACAAATCGGCACACAAATGATTCACTTCGTACCAAGAAGTAACCACGTACAACGTGCAGAGCTTCGCCGTATGACCGTTGTCGAGTTTGCAGAAAAATCTGACCAAGCGTTTGAGTACAGAGAGCTTGCAAGAAAAATCATTGCAAACGACCTTAAAGTGATCCCAAAACCACTCGAGATGGATGACCTTGAGGCGCTCTTGATGGAATTTGGTTTAGAAGAAGAAGTCGAAGCAGACGCTATCGGCAAAAAAGCAACCGCTTAATACACTAGGTATAAGGAGTACATCATGTTTATTTGTGGATACCACTTCCCAGCTACTATGGGCAATAAAGTTGAATTTGACAAAGTCATTGAAAAAGTAACAGCAGGTGCTGGTGACCTCTCAGGGGTTAGTTCTATCACTTTAACCAGTGAAACACGTGAGGGTGTAAAACTTGAAGAGATTTCTGTTCCAAAAGGTTCATTTCTTTTCACAGCATTAGTAGATTACTACAAAAACACCGACGTTGAAGGTGATTTCAAAATGATCTATTACACCAACAAATACCAAATCAGTGAGATTTCTAAAGCGGTTGATAGCGGAATTACAGCAGATATCTGTAAAAAACTCGACGATATGAATCTCTATAGGGTTAAAGTCGCTTAAGTAGCGTCTAAAAACATTAAGGAAAGAGCCATGACAGCAGAAACATTGTTAAGCCAGCAACAAACCGCAATCGCGGAAGTGCTTGAAGCTTATCCTGAAAAAGCAAAAAAAACAAGAGCTAAACACCTCGGCGTTGACGCGCCTGATGGTATTAAAGGTGCATGCGATAGCACAAAAAGCAACAAACAAACCGTTCCAGGCGTCATGTCTCAGCGTGGCTGTGCGTATGCAGGAAGTAAAGGTGTTGTTTGGGGACCTATCAAAGATATGATCCATATCAGCCACGGTCCTATCGGTTGTGGACAGTACTCACGTGCAGGTAGAAGAAACTACTATATCGGAACAACAGGTGTTGACACCTTTGTTACGATGAACTTTTCAACCGATTACCAAGAGAAAGACATCGTTTTCGGTGGCGATAAAAAACTCAAAGCTGCGATGGCAGAGATTGATGAGCTTTTCCCACTGAACAACGGTATCTCTATTCAAAGTGAGTGTCCTATCGGTTTGATTGGTGATGATATTCAAGCGGTAGCAAAAGCGTATAAAAAAGAGTCTGGCAAACCAACCGTTGCGGTTTCATGTGAAGGTTTCCGTGGTGTTTCTCAGAGTCTTGGTCACCACATCGCAAACGATATGCTTCGTGATGAGGTCCTTCCAGACAACTCTTATAAAAAAGATTTTGTAAGCACTCCGTATGATGTTGCCATCGTAGGCGACTATAACATCGGAGGGGACGCTTGGAGTTCACGAATCCTCCTTGAAGAGATGGGTCTTAGAGTTATCGCTCAATGGAGTGGTGATGCAACGTATAAAGAGATGACTATTGCTCCAAAAGCAAAAATCAACCTTCTTCACTGCTACAGAAGTATGAACTATGTTGTTCGTCATATGGAGCAAGAGTTTGGTGTGCCTTGGATGGAATATAACTTCTTTGGACCAAGCAAAACAACGGAGAGCTTACGCAAAATTGCCGCTTTCTTTGATGAGAGCATTCAAGCGAAAACTGAAGAAGTCATCGCAAAATATACCAAAATGACTGACGCGGTCATCGCAAAATACCGTCCAAAACTAGAAGGTAAAAAAGTGATGCTTTATGTGGGTGGTTTACGTCCTCGCCACGTTATCGGTGCGTATGAAGACCTTGGCATGGAAGTCATCGGTACAGGTTATGAGTTTGCACACGGTGATGACTATAAACGTACCAAAGAAGAGCTTGCTCGCACAACGCTTATCTATGATGACGTTAATGAGTACGAATTAGAGCACTTTGTTAAAAAACTCAAACCAGACCTTGTTGCAAGTGGTGTTAAAGAGAAATATGTCTTCCAAAAAATGGGCTTACCATTTAGACAAATGCACTCTTGGGATTACAGTGGTCCGTACCACGGATACGACGCATTCGCGATTTTCGCAAAAGACATGGATTTAGCGATGAACTCTCCAGTATGGGCTCACACTAAAGCACCATGGGACGCAAACTAAGGAGGGCATCATGCAAGACGTAGAAAACATTGTCAACGGACAAAAACTCTTTTTAAAACCTGAATATCAAGAGGTTTTTAAAAATAAAAAACAATTCGAAGGTCACGCAGGTGCTACAAACCCTGAAAAAGTAAAAGAGATTGCTAATTGGATGACTTCATGGGAATACCGTGAAAAGAACCTAGCAAGAGAGCACATCACTATCAACCCAGCGAAAGCGTGTCAACCTTTAGGCGCGGTTATGGCAGCTCTTGGCTTTGAAAACACGATGCCTTATGTGCATGGAAGTCATGGTTGTGTGGCGTACTTTAGAAGTTACTTCACACGTCACTTTAAAGAGCCAACTCCTTGTGTATCTGACTCTATGAGTGAGAGTGCGGCGGTATTTGGTGGTCTGTCAAACATGAAAGAGGGTTTACGTAACTGTAAAGCACTTTACAAACCAGACATGATCGCGGTTTCTACCACCTGTATGGCAGAAGTTATCGGTGATGACTTAGATGCGTTCGTTAAAGGTGCTCGCGCAGAAGCTGAAGGTGAGCTTAATGCTACGTATATCCCAGCAGCACACACACCATCATTCAAAGGTAGCCACATCACGGGTTATGACAACATGATGGAAGCCATCTTAAAAACATTAACACCTGAGGGTGACGTGGCGAAAGATGAAGAGCGCATCAACATCATCCCTGGTTTTGAGACATACCTTGGTAGCTTAAAAGAAGTGAAAAAAATGGCAGCGATGTTTAGCGACAAAATCGTTATGCTTGGTGACCACGAAGAGCAATGGAACACAGGCGCTGGAGAGTACAAACTCTACGCTGGTGGTACTCCAATCGAAGTGGCAAAAGGCTCAAAAGGCGCTAAAGCGACCATTTCACTTCAAAAGTACAGCACACCAACCACAGGTAAGTACATCAAAAACGATTGGAAACAAGAGTACGTTACATGTAACCCAATTGGTCTTGGTGGAACTGACGCGTTTGTGATGAAGCTTAGCGAACTCACTGGTAAAGCAGTACCAGCAGAGCTTACAAAACTTCGTGCTCAACTGGTCGATGCGATGCAAGACAGCTACCCGTATATGCACGGTAAAAAGTTTGCTATCTGGGGTGACCCTGATTTCTTACTCGGAGTAGTTTCATTCCTTGTTGAGATGGGTGCAGTGCCAGTACACGTTGTGTGCCACAATGCTCCACGTAAAAACTGGGAAAAAGAGATGCAAGCCATCCTTGATAAATGTACATTCAAAGAAGAGTGTCATATCTGGGCGGGTAAAGATCTTTGGGCACTTAGAAGCTTACTTTTCACAGAGCCAGTTGACTTTATGATTGGTAACGTGTATGGAAAAGAGCTTTATCGAGATACAAAAATTCCTTTGATCAGAATTGGTTTCCCAATTTTTGATAGACATCATTTACATAGATACTCTATCAGCGGATACGAAGGTGCGCTAAATCTTTTAACGTGGATTACCAACGCAGTTCTTGACGCATTGGATGAAGAGACAAAAGATATCGCAAAAACCGATTACTTTTTCGATTGTGTAAGATAAGAAGAGAGCTTAAGCTCTCTTCTTTATTGCTTTTATATTTCACAGCTCTATGGTGACTTGCATACCTTCATCACTATTTTGAATTAAGAGTTTTCTACCATATTTTTCAACAATATCATGGCACATTTTAAGCCCAATACCACTATAGATATTTTTACGCATATTCTCAATAATTTGAAGATCGATTCCCTGACAGTTATCATGAAAATTTATGGAAGTATCGCTTAATGTTATAACCATTTTAGGATGCTCAATACAACGCTTTTGAGCGACATTGAGCGCATTTGAAATAATATTCATCCACACTTGCATCCATTCATTTCGAATCCCCTTTAATATCGTGTGAGCTTTGACATCAAATACAACCTCAAAATTAAGATTTTTTATACGGGTATCTAAAATGCTCAAAACCGCCTTAATCGAATCGTACGCTTCAAAGGCTTGTATGCTTGTTGAGGGCTTATAGTATTCCAAAAAGTTTTGCATGGTTTCTGACATAAAATCTAAAGTTTGCTCAATCTCTTGAGTATTTTTATCCAGAAGTTCATCGGGTATTTTTTTATGTTGAATAATATGCGCACGTAGTGTTAAATTGGCATAACTAATTTTCGTCAGACTCTCTCTCCACTGATGTGATATGTTTGCAATGAGTGAGCCTAGGGCCGCTTGTTTTGATTGTTGAAAAAGCATTTTCGAGTGTTCTAGGTTTTTCTCAACTTCTTGTGCAACACGTTTTCTTAGCTGATAATTCCAAATCAGAATAAAAAAAGTAATCAGAATTAAGCCAAGTAATCCATATAAAATCCAGCGATAGTGACGCTCGTTAGTTTCGACTTTTATATAAACGTGCTTATTAATAATCTGCTCTTTTTCTTGTGGTGAGATAGCTCGAATTCCAAGGTTTAAAATATCACGCAAAAGAGGTTCATCTTTCCTCACTCCTATACGCAAAACGTTGACGTAATCTTTAGGCTGTCCCACAATTTTTAAGTTAAAAATATTCTCTTTTTTGATCGTATACGCCGTTACCATTAAAGAACGTAGTGTTAAATCGGCTTTTTGATTTTCAACCATCCAAAACGCTTCTTCTTCACTAATAACGGGAACAATCTTTAGGTTGGGAAAATCTTTTTGAAAACGCTCAAAAACAGCGGTATCTTTTAAGAGTGCAATACTCTCATGCTTAAGTTGTGCAACATCTTCTACAAAAGTGTGTTTACTTCGTGCAACAAGAACATTGGGATCTTCTAAAATGGGGTCAGTAAAGACAAGCCATTGATCGCGTTTTGGACTTTGGTTGACCAGACTTAAAATATCGCATACTTTATTTTTTGATTTTTCAATGGTCTCTTCCCATGTTTTTGTGGGAATAAGTTGTATCGTAAGTCCTGTATTCTTAGCCACAAGTCGAATAATATCGGCAGCTATACCCTCATGCTCTTTTTTATCGTTAATAACTTCAAAAGGCGCCCAATCGGGGTCAGCACACATCGTAATTGTTTTTTTCTCACGTATATATGCCTCTTGTTCTGGTGTCAATGCAATGGCATCTCCAAAGAGGTATGTACAAAAATAGGCAACTAAAAAGAGATGTTTTTTCATACAATTAACTTATAACCAATATCGGGGATGGTATGTAAAAAGGTTTTACCAAAACGTCTTCTAATACGCATAACAAAGTTGTTGAGGGCACTTTCGCTCATAGGTTCATATTCGTAAACATATGCTAAAAACATATCGCGGGTGAGGACTGTGTTTTTATGTTGACAAAGCATTTCAAAAAAAAGAATCTCTTTTTTGTTGAGTTCAAAAATATTAGAATTTTGTGTAATATGTTTCAATGCTTTATCGTAACAAAATCCGTCTTTTAAAGCAACGATGGATTGAGAGTTTATCTCAAGTTTTTTGACACATTCCGTTAATCCTTGAACAAGCATATTAAAATTGATAGGCTTGAGTAAATAACCACTAAGATTGAGTGTCATGGCTTTAAAAAGCAATTCTTCGTCTTTATGACCACTTAAGACTAAAATGGGAATGGTATCGTTGTTTTTGCGAATTTCACGTATGAAATCCAGCCCATTTTCATTTTTGAGATGAATATCAGAAATGATGATATCGATATGTTCTTTTTCTAGTAACATAAATGCTTCTTGAATGGTATGCGCCACCCATACATGTGCAACAAACATTTTAAAGAGAGATGTTGCATTATCGATAAATTCAACATTATCTTCTAGAAGAAGGAGGGTCTTATCTGCTAATTGTTTCATCAATGTTAACTTTCAAAAAATTTATTAGCAAATATAGTATAACGAAATCGCAAACGTATCGCAAAATATTTTTTTTTGTGCGATATGGCTACGAGATGAAGAAAGTAGAATGCTCCGTAATAAAAAAATAATAAATTAAGGAGTAAGTATGCGAAACACTTATCTTCAGATGTGCGATTACGGTTCACGATTTCGTATCTTAAAAGGTGGAAAGATATCGTTAGTTGTTTCTGCTTTCTTTGCTGGTGTAACACTGTTACATGCAGCGCCAAGTGGAGGCGTTGTGACTTCAGGAACAGCAAATATCGCTCAAAATGGAGCGGTTACTACTATTAACCAAAGTTCTCAAAAAGCTTCTATTAATTGGACAAATTTTTCAATAGGTGCAAGTGAAACAGTGAATTTTAACCAACCTAACGTAAGTGCTATTGCCTTAAATAGGGTTGTTGGAAATGAGAAATCTATCATTGATGGTGCATTAAATGCCAATGGACAAGTATGGATTTTAAATAGCAATGGTGTTTTATTTAATTCTACTGCAAAAATCAATACTTCAGGGCTTTTAGCAACTACGAAATCGTTAAGTGATGAAGATTTCCAAACTGGAAATTACATCTTTAAAGGAGAGAGTAGCGCTTCTGTCATCAATCTAGGTGAAGTTACGATTAATAACGGAGGTTATGCTTCATTCTTAGCGAATACAGCTCAAAATGAAGGTGTGATTAAAGCCATTAGAGGTGTCGTAACGCTAACTGGTGCTAATGAAGCAGTGATCAATCTCAATGGTAACTCCTTAGTCTCTTTGAAAGTCAATAAGGGTGTTCTTGATGCACTTGTTGAAAATAAGGGTGCTATTTTAGCGGAAGGCGGTAAAGTGTATCTTACAACCAATGCCGTCGATGAGTTATTAAAAGGCGTTGTCAATAACACAGGTATCATTGAAGCAAAATCCATTGATGATATCTCAAGTGAAGTTGTTCTTTACGCACATGGTGGAACAACCAATGTCTCTGGAACCATAGATGCCTCTGGTGGATTTGTGGAGACGAGTGGAAAAAATTTAAGTGTAATGGATAACACAATTATCAAGGCAAAAACATGGTTACTAGATCCAACAAATGTTGTCATTGATGCAAGTAGTGATGCTTTAGGTGGAGAAACTGTAGGTGCATCTGTTATAGCTAGTACATTAACGAATGGTACCAGTGTTGTGGTAGAAGCAGATCAAGATATCAATATCAATGAAAGTATTGTGACTGGAAATATGGCAAATGATGCAACGCTCACATTTAAAGCCGGTGAGGATATTGTTGTCAATAATGGTGTGACGATAGATGCAACGCAGAACAGCAACACAAAGAAACTTAACGTTTATATATCGGTCTCTAACCTAGTTAATGGTGGTGGTTTTGTAATGAATGGAGACAATTCATCCATTAAAACAAATGGAGGCAATGTTATTATTGGGGGCGTACTTGAGAGTGGGATTCCTCAAATTTCTGGCACTTTTACCAACAATAATTATATAGCTTTAAATCCAAATTCTCTTATTGATGTAGGTACAGGCGATATTATAATGGCCGCAGGAGGCACAAACAATAGCTTAGTCTTAATTCGAAGTATTTTAAAAGCTAAAAATATTACATTAGAAGCTTTTGAAAATAATGAGTTGAGACTAGAAGGTTCTACACTAGAAGCACTAAATGGCAATGTTTTATTAAGTGGTAATCCTGTTAATACAGATTCTTCTTACGATGGAGATACTGGTGAAGAAATTGAAACAATTATTAAAGCAGATCAATTAACGGTTAATGCATCACAGCAAATTGAGATGAAAAATACCATGATGAATCTTAAAAATAGAGCTACGTTTAATGCTGGAGATTCTGTTGACCTTTCTAATTCAATGATTAATTTTACAAACAGTGGAACTCTAGAAATCAACTCCTTCCAATCTTCTTCAAGAAGTGACTACATAGCAACACTTTTATCTGATTGGGGAGCAGCAAATGAAATAGAATTATTAGCATCCTTAAATGATGATGAGGGTACAAACTATACGAGCATAGATCAATTTGTTGCCAATGTGAATAATCAAACACCAACTTTTGTGAATTTAAAAGGTGGTAGTTATATTACTAAGGCATTTAGCGATGGTTCAGCAAATACAATCAATGCATCTACATTACAGCTATTAAATAATGGACTACTCGCGTTTGGTAATGGTTTGGAAGGCTCTGTCAATGAGTTTGGTATGCTAAAGCAACCGTTTTATTATGATCAAGTTGCAGGAAGATGGTACAAGTTAACCTATTCTAATTATCCTCTAGCTGCAATTATCGGTATTGGTGGCGATGGAGCAAATGAGTGGAATCTAAATGGAACGATTGTATCAACAATAGAAGATGGAAGTAGTGCATTTTCAAATGCTGTTTTAAATACGTCAGGCTTAGCAAATGGCTATGGTACAATTATTGCGACCAATACAGTGACTATTGATGGGCAAACGCTTGAAATGACAAATACGTATACATTGTCCAATAATCAAGCTCTTATCGCTATGGATACCAAACTGAAAAATACCAGTAGTACAAATGTCGAGAATATTAGAGTTTGGGTGGGTGCGCAAGATGATTGGATTGCTCTATCTGATGAGACAACAAAAGAGAGAGGAAACTTATCAAATGGCTCTTTTGTTGCTATCTCTGATAGTACTGAGCGTGCGAAAGCGTTGATGATTACAGGGACAACATCAGGTGTTTTATTTAGAACTACTTCTGAAAAGTCGAATGTATTTAGTAAAGAGAACTATGGTTCTGATTTTTATACACAAGACCCTGCCACATCACCAGTATTAATTACTGAAAGTGATGGTGCATATGGTGTATTTACTCGATTTTCAAATCTTACAGCCACTCAAAGTGATAGCATACGATGGTATTATGGTGCTGGCTCTATTGCTGATTTAGCTAATTTAGCTGAATCTGTTTCACAACAACCATCAACTCCTAATATAACACCAACACCAGTTCCAACACCAACAACTCCAATAGTAGAGACGCCAAAAATTATTGATGCAATAGCAAGTGGTATTGCCGTACAACCTCCTGTTGTTCCAAACTTTACACCACCTCCATTACCGTCTATACCACAGCAATTTAGCTTTGGAGGGCAAGCGGTACAGTTGATGTCTACACCATTAAGTGAAAGCCCAACACAGATAATTTCTTTGGGCGAAATTCGACAGATGCAACAAGAAAATACGAGTGGAGCAGAAGGTGTCAAAAGTCCTGATATCCGTATACCATTAGGTCAGAACTCATTGATTCAACTTGTGAATGGGGGATTAAGGCTTCCTGAGGGTATTGAACAAGAATTTTTTATGGCACAAAGATAAAAGAAGGCAAAACTGATGAAACATAAACTTATAACTCAAATTATTACATTATCGGCAGTAGCTGCAAGCAATCTTTTTGCAGCACCTCCTACCATTGGGGATATTGAAAAACAAATACAGCCTCCAAAAGAAGTCCAAGAAAGCCCTAAAAATGCGATACCAGCTATTCCTACGGAACCGCTAAAAGAAGTGATGCAAGAAGAGGGTGGAAAAACACTTTTTATAAAAGGCTTTAAATTTAGCGGCAATGCGCACATAAGTGAAAATGAGTTACTTTCACGCATCCAAAGTTATACAGGAAAAGAGTACAGTTTCAGTGAAATACAAAAAATTGCTTCATTGATTACAAAAGCATATCGTGAAGAAGGGTATTTTGTTGCGCGTGCATACCTTCCAAAACAGAATCTTAAAGACGGTATTTTAGAAATTGCTGTTATTGAAGGAAATTACGGAGCGTTTCATCTCAAAAATGATTCTTTAGTTTCTGATGAAAAAGTTCAAGGAATGCTAGATGATGTAAAAGATGATAATGTCGTAAGCACCGATACTTTAGAACGTGCTATGCTTATTATCAATGACACACCAGGAGTAAAAGTAATAGCTGCTGATGTTAAACCAGGAAAAGAAATAGGTGCGTCTGACTTTGATATCGTTACAGAAGCTACCAATCCATACAGTGCATATGTTGTTGCCGATAACTATGGCTCTAAATACACTGGACGTTACAGAACGAGCCTTGGATTGTCTGCAAATTCACCGTTAGGGTATGGTGATAAATTGGGCATCAATGGCATCCTCTCAACAACCACAGATCTGAAAAATGGAAAGATATACTATAACTTTCCACTGATGTCCAATGGCCTTCGAGGTGAACTTTCAGCTTCTCGTACAACATACTCTTTGGCTGAGGATTATGCTGCATTAGATGCACTTGGAAACTCTACGACATTGGAAGCTTCTTTGACATATCCTGTCATTAAAACAAGGCTTGAAATGTTAGATATGACATTGGCATACGCACATAAGGCTATGAAAGATGAGGTTCGTAGTACAGATACTGTCACAAAAAAAGACTCGGATGCTCTCAATGTTACATTGGCATATATGCGTAACTGCATACTTTTTGGATTGGATAGCACTACACGTGCTAATATCACACTCACACAAGGTAATCTTGGTTTTAATGATGCTAGTGACCTTGCTGTAGATCAATCTGGCGCAAAAACAAATGGTGATTATACAAAAGTCAGTGGTAGTGTAGAAAAAGCTATTCAGTTCAATCCTCAATATGCTTTAACAACAAGTTTACGTTTCCAAAAAGCTCTTAACAATAAAAACCTAGATGGCTCTGAAGACTTTTCTCTAGGAGGTGCTTATGGTGTGAGGGCATTCCCCGATGGTGAACATTCTGCTGAAAATGGCTATATTCTTGGTGCAGAATTCTTTTATACACTTCCAAGTTATGAGGGTATAACCCATAAAGCAAGTATCTTTGCCGATACAGGGTATGCAAAAATGGAAAATGCAACAGGGGCCACAGAAGGTAGGCAGCTAAGCGATGTAGGATTAGGCTATCAGGCAAATTTTAAACAATTCTTTACAAAAGCTCAAGTTGCACGAGTTGTTGGTGGAGAAAAGGTTGAAAGTGAAACCAACCACTCTACCAAGTTGCTCTTACAAGTGGGATGGTTGTACTAAATAAAGGCTTTTTGTGCCTTTATGTTGGAATGAGAAGGAGAGTATATGCTCTCCTTCTTATCTTCCACCACCACCTCCACCGCCGTTTCCACCACCTCCATGACCTCCACCACTACCATGTCCATTGCTATTCCCTGCATTACCTCGTGTTAATGCATTGATTTGCTCATTTGCTGTTTCTTCCGCATTTTTTTCATTAAGCATTTGCATAATTTGTGTTCTTCGTTCTTGATTTTCTAACAGAGTACGTTCTTTAATTGCTTGGATATAACGATGACGGTGTTGTTTAGGCGCTTGGTACATTTTGTGTGTTAACTCATCGATACTTTGTGTGTTTTGGATATCGCTGTCTATTGCATCTTCGCAGTGAAGAAAGAGAACACACATGATGATCGCAATAAAAACTCTCATACATTCTTCTTTTGTGGAAATATCAAATGAATGGTTGTCCCTTTTAATTTGGTACTGTGCAGTTCAATAGTAATTTCAAGCATATCACATAAAGTCTTGACAATATGCAGTCCTAGCCCCAGTCCCGTGGTGTGCTCTTTATAGTAGCGTTCAAAAACGCGTTTTTGATCATTGATCCCTATACCTGTATCGCTGATAGTTACGATATTTTTAATATTGCCAATAATGACGTTACCATTTTTTTGATTATATTTGCAGGCATTAGAAAGTAAGTTATCAAAAATACGAGCAATTGCATCTTCGTCATTATGTATGATGTAAGGTTCCGTTTCAAATGCAAAATGCAATTTGGGGTAAAGTTTTTGATAGGGCTTTGTTCTTGATTGTAAGAGCTGTGCTAAATCAATGCGATTTTTTTTAGGAATAAACCCTTTTTGTAAACTCTCTAAATTACGATAGAGTGATGCAATAGTCTGCGCCGCAAGTTCAATACGTTCAAGTTCGTCGTTGGTCTGTTTTTTTAAAAGTGTTTTAACATTGAGTAAAATAGATGTTACTGGTGTATTAAGGTCATGAATAACATCTTTTAAAAATATTTCTAATACATCCAGAGCTTTTTTCAAAGGATAGAGTGCATAAAATGAATAAAAAAGTGCAAATAAAGCGATCGCACAGATGATGAGAGCATATAAAGCAAGAACTTTGTAGATAATTCCCTTTTTTAGGAGATCGTACTCTTGTGAAGGTAAAATAACTTGAAACATTGAGTTTTTGGCAGTAGGAATTGAAAAGTAACCACACATTCCTTTGTTACATGGTACAAGGTTGAGTTGGTCGATGGTATCGCTGTAGGTAATGACATCCATTTCAAAACGATTGGATTTAAAATCATAAGTGTAGTCTTTCATTTGTGAAAAGATTTGCTCTTCTAAAAAATGTTTTTGCTCGTTATAGTAAAAGGAAGCTACGATACTCACTAAGAGTGCAAGTGATAGAAAAAAGATAGTGAAGGTTTTAAGAAAAGCCTCTTTTTCATACTTTTTCAAGGCGGTATCCTATCCCTTTAATATTAGTAATAATCAGGGAAAAACGTTGTTTGAGTTTTGTGAGATGAACTCTTAAAGCAACATCACTTGGCTTTTCCATAACATCAAAAAAATCATCCTTATGAACAGTTTGTTCAATGTTGCGTATGAGAAGATCAAGTATTTCTTTTTCAACATATCCTAAATCAACCTCTTTGTTATTCATAAAGACACGTTTATTGAGCATATCATAACGCATATCACCATAGGAAAGAAGGGGATTTTGCTTGTGAATGTGAGCCTTAATGCGTACCAGCAACTCATCAAAATCAAACGGTTTTTTTATATAGTCATCGCATTTGCTATCGAAAGCTTTTGTAATGGTTTGAATGTCTTTGTAAGCACTGATAAAAAATGTTGGAGTTATGTCATTGTTATCACGTAGTAGTTTTAATAAATCGATACCATTTAAGGTAGGTACGTTGATGTCAAAAAGGTACAAATCAAAACGTTTATCATAGATAAAAGCTAATGCTTCTTCCCCATCACTGGCATGTGTAATTTCAAATCCTTCTGATGTCAAAAGAGAAATGAGCGTTTGGCTTAGCAAATAATCATCTTCAAGCAATAAAATTTTTGACATAATACTCTCCTTTTCAAAGGATAACACATCAGTGTTAATGGTTCGTTAAGGTTAAATCTTTTTTCCCTTAACACTTAATTAACACTAAAATTATATAGTTTCATTATAACAAATATCAAAGGAGGCTATGATGAAAAAGAGTTTAATCAGTATGTGCTTTATCGGTATGAGTCTTTTTGCAGCTGATTATTCAGCTATGAGTGCAACGGAGTTAGCAGCGATGAGAGGAACCGTTCCTGTGGAAGACAGAGCGGCTTTTCAAGCAGCAATGCAAGAGAAGATGCAAACGATGACACAAGAAGAGAGACAGGCCTTAACACAAGCACGAACATCCAATCCCGGAACTGGTAATATGGGTGGAACAGGTGCTGGAAATGGAAATGCAGGTTCTAGTGGAGGAGGATTTGGCGGAGGCGGTGGTTTCGGTGGTGGTCACGGCAAAGGTGGCAGATAACTATTGAAGAAGAGAGCAAATGCTCTCTTCTTATCCCCTTCTCTTTTCATCAAAAAATTTCATCATCGCTTCTAAGCAAATCTCAGGTTTTTCTTCAGGCACAAAATGCCCACAATTGGGCACGCCAAAGCCTTGAACATCTTCTGCAAATTGTTTCCAACCTTTCAAAACATCCCACAGTTTTCCAACGACACCATTCGCTCCCCAAAGTGCTAAAAGAGGTGTTTTGATAGGACGTGTTCTATCGACCTCGTCATGCTCCAAGTCGATGGTCGCTGCTGCTCGGTAATCTTCGCAGATGCCATGCACACACGCAGGGTCACTGTAACAGCGGATGTATTCATTTAACACCTCTTCAGGAAAACGCTGTGCGGCTTCGGGGCCTACTTTATTGAGAAGGTTGAAACGGATAAAAAAGGCAGGGTCAGCTCCTAGTGCTTGCTCTGGAAAAGGGTACTTTTGGATGTAAAAAAACCAGTGCCAGTACTTGGTGGCAAATTCGCGACTGGTTTGTTCGTACATGTCATACGTTGGTAAGATGTCCATCATGGTGCAGGTGAGCGCTTTTTCTGGGTAGTCTAGTATGAGTCTGTGTGCAACACGAGCGCCTCTATCGTGCCCCACGACGTGAAATTGTTCGATGCCAAGCTTTTCCATAACACTGACTTGGTCGTGTGCCATAACGCGCTTGGAGTAGTTGGAGTGGTCTTCCAAACCTTTGGGTTTAGAGCTATCGCCGTATCCTCTTAGATCCGTTGCAACGACACGGTAGTGTTTTGCAAGCTTCGGAGCGATGTCTCTCCAGATGAGATAGGTCTCAGGATGCCCATGCAAGAGTAAAATAGCTTCATCACCACTGCCACCCACAAAGGTGTTGATGAAGATGTCCTTTTCAACTTCAATGCTTCGTTGCTCAAAACCCTCAAAATATCCTTTAAGCGCCATGATGTAGTCCTTGCTCTAGTAAAAGTTGTTCCCTAATGAGTGGTTTAATGCCGCCACTTTCTAAGATTTTAAGCACATACTCAGACAGTGGCTCTGCTGTTTTGATAATGCCTTTTTCATTGCCTATGATACCACTGCTCAAATCTAAACTGATGTTTTCTCCTGGCTCAATGAGCTTTAAAATGCGAGGAGCGACGATAAGCGGTAAGCCTAGATTGATAGCGTTTCGATAAAAGATACGTGCAAACGACTCCGCGATGATGGCACCAACACCTACTGCCTTAAGCGTAATAGCAGCATGTTCCCGACTACTGCCACATCCAAAGTTTGTTCCTGCAACGATGATGTCACCTGCTTGCACGTCTTTGACAAATTCAGGGTCTGCCCCAAACATGGCATACTTTGCAACATCTTCAACATTGGTGTACTCGACAAAACGGCCAGGATAGATTTGGTCTGTGTCGATGTTGTTTCCAAAGACAAATGCCCGTCCTTTGATAAAGGTTTTCATCCATTCTCCTTTACGATATATGCTGTTGGGTCAACAATTTTTCCTTCCAGTGCGGCTGCTGCAACTGCCGCAGGTGAGCCTAAAAAAATGCGCGCTTCTGTGTGTCCCATGCGCCCTGGGAAGTTACGGTTGGTTGTGGTGATGCAGGTTTCACCAGAAGCGATCATACCCTCATGAGTACCCAAACACGCTGCACACCCAGGTGTGACAAAGGTCGCTCCAGCTTCCACAAGGCTTTGCACATAACCTTTACTCATGGCTTCTAAAAAGACACCTTTGGATGCAGGAACGATGACAAAACGTGTGCGAGGTGCTATGTGTTTGCCTTTGAGGATGCCAGCGGCGATGCCGATGTCCTCAGCACGCCCACCCGTACAAGAGCCAAGATAGGCTTGGTCGATAGGTGTGCCTATAAACTTGGTGACATCATAGACGTTGTCCACGCTGGAAGGTGCGGCAAGTTTTGGGCTAAGATGGGTGACATCAAAGCTTATCTCTGCGGCATAGCTAAAGTCCTCGTCGGTCTGGTAGATTTCATATGGGCGGGTGACTTTTTCATTCAAATATGCCATAGTAATGGCATCGGGCTGAATGTAGCTTGTTTTTGCTCCCATTTCAGTACTCATGTTACACAAAGCCATGCGCTCTGAAATGCTGAGATACTGCAAGGTTGAACCACTAAACTCAACGGCTTTATATACAGCAAAGTCAGCTCCAAGCTCACCAATGGCATGTAAAATCATATCTTTTGCATAGACCCCATGCGGTGGTTTTCCCTCAAAGGTGATCTTGATGATTTCAGGTACTCTTAGCCACAGTTTTCCTGTCGCTAGGATGATGGCAAGGTCAGTTGCACCCACGCCCGTTCCAAAGGCACCAAAGGCTCCATGTGTGGTTGTGTGTGAATCGGTGATGATGATGATCTCACCAGGGTGCGCTAAGCCTTTGTCTGCAACGACTTGATGGCATACGCCTTGGTCGATGTCCATAAGCATCTCGATGCCTTGATCCCAACAAAACTCACGAAACTCTTTTTGGTTTTGTGCTTGCAGTATGCTCGATGCTGGAGCGTAGTGGTCTAAAAACATCATGACTTTACTGGGTGAATGCACTTTTGTTGCGCCCATTTCATAAAACGAACGCAGTGTTTGAAGGTAAAGATCATTTATGCCTGCAAGGTCTATCTCACAGTTGAGAATTTCTCCTGTCGTGACATGCGTCTTGCCTGCTTTCTTTGCTAGCAGTTTTTCAATGGCATGCATTGCATCTCCTTGAAATAATTTTAGAAAATTGTATGATAAATAGTTATGTAAAAGCAAATAATGTATAATCATAGACAATATAATGGAGGATAATATGGACTCAAATCTTCTCAAAGTTTTTGTTGCTGTCGCCAAACAAAAAAGTATCTCTCTTGCGGCACAAATACTTGGTTTTACGCAATCCAACGTCACACTTCGCATCAAACAGTTAGAAAAAACACTGGGGTATGACCTATTTCATCGTGTGCCAAAAGGGGTCATTCTCACAGAAGCAGGTGTTACGCTTTTACCGATGGCTGAAGAGATTGTTCAAAAAGTGGAAAATGCCATCATCCAGATGAAAAACAGTACGCATCAACGCCTTCTTCGCATCGGAACCAGTCAAGCCAATGCGACCATTCGTTTGTTGCCGTTTATCGAAAAGCTGCAACAGGATTTTCCAGACATCCACTTTGAGCTTTATGCCAACGGCACACCGCTTGTGCTTGAACAGCTTTTAAACTACAAGCTAGATATTGCGTTTATCACGGGCGATCCATTGCACAAAGACATCATCGTATTAAATCAATTTGATGATGATTTATACATGATAGAGCCCAAAAGTAGGGCATATCCAAATACTCTCATCGGGTATAGAGAAAAAAGTACCCATTTTGATTTTTTGAAAACGTATGAGGAAGTACAGGGCAATACTCATTATAAAACGATGATACTCGAAAACTACGAAGTGATGCTTGGATGTGTGAAAGCGGGTATGGGCAAAGCCTATCTTTCAAAAAAAATCATCGATAAATTTGGCTATGAAAAGAGTTTGAAGCTTACAAAGTTGCCTCAAAATGCGTGTGATGTGACGTGTTTGGTGTGCAGAAAAGACAATGTGCCCTTCATCGCGGAGTATTTAAAGGCACTCTCCTAAAAAAGAAGAAGAGAGAAAAAACTCTCTTCTTTTAGACCTTAAATTCATTCAGTTTTTCATGAAGCGCAACACCCCAATTATCGAGTACGGTTGTTATCTCCATAATCTCTTCACTTTTGGTGTAATTGGCATGAAAGATACTCTCTATCGTGTGTGAAGCCTCTTTAATTTGTTCTGTTTCATGTTTTAGATCGATCGATTTTGCAGCAATAGCACTGGAGAGTGTTATGTTCTTATCGGCTACATGAACCAGTTGGTTTAACACAGCGTTGGCATTGGTTGAAACATCTTGTAAAATGTTGATCTCTGAAGCGTTCTGTTTCATCTGTTGGCTGATAGACGTGATAGAGCTTACGATGCCCGTGATAGTTCCATTAATCTCTTCAAGACTTTTTTGTGTCTTCTCTGCCAAAAGTCTTACTTCATCGGCAACAACAGCAAAACCACGACCATGTTCGCCTGCACGTGCTGCTTCAATGGCTGCATTAAGCGCGAGTAGGTTGGTTTGATCTGCGATATCATCTATAACACTTAGGATGTTTTTGGTCTCTTGTGTATCTTTGCTTAACGCATTGAGTTGTGTAACAAGAAGGTTCTCTTTTTGAACACTTTGTGCAATTTTTTCACCTAAATCGATGATGTTTTTTTGAGTATTGCTAAGGTAATGTCCGATTTGTTGCATCTCTTCTTTGCTGGTTTGTGCATTGTTGCTGATATCATCAAAAACTACCTGCATATTTGTGACATGTTTTGTACTCTCATCGATAATACGCTTCTCTTTTTGTGTTTGCGCATGGAAAAAAGAGGCGATTTGTTGCAGTTGTGCCGAGATTTGGCTGTGTGTTGTAGCATGGGCTTGGAAACCTAAGATAGCATGTCTTATCTTTTCTTTGAAAAAGACAACAGAGTCAAGCATCTTGGATGATTCTGCATTAAAGCTTGTGTCTATTTTGATCTCTTTTGTAAGATCCATAGATGCTAGAGCTTGGTTGATTTTAACACTTAAGTCAACACCCCATTTTTTTTCATCCACATCATGAATGATGAGAATAATCGCAATGGCGTACTGGATGATGGCACCAAGTGTGTTAGTGGTAAAAAAGAAAGCATTGAGTGGGAGTATCAAAAAAGCTGCGATGTGTATAACTCTCATTCTAAGAAATAGAGATTTCATTATTGTTCTCCTGTATGAAATAGAATTCGCATTCTACTTCATAGGAAAAAATAAAGGATTGATCTGTGTCAAAAAATAAGATAAATTTACTCTCTTTTTAAAAATTTATCGATTTTTTCTGAAAAATAGGCTTTTGTGGAAGAAGAGAGCATACCATACTCTCTTCTTGATGGAAGTTATCTGTCGTACTTTTTAGCGTATGCTGCGTCGTTATAAATAGCTTCGCCATAAAGTTCTTTTCCAAAGCTTCGAATGATGTTTTGCCCATCACCTTTAGCCACAAAGTCAATGAATTTAGCGCTGATATCTTTTTGAGGTGTATCTAAACCATTTTGTTTAAGGGCATTGTAGGTATTGACCAAGAAGATATCTCCTCTAAAAAGGATACTTTGGTTTTTAAGCTTTTTTTTTGCTGCTACCCATGTACTGCTGTCGGTCATAAAGTAAGCACCTGTTGTGTCTGCTTTTTTAAGAGTTGCAAGCATGAAGTCTTTATTGATGGTATACCAGTTACCTTCAGGTGAAATGTTTGCCTTTTTCCAAATCTCAAGCTCTTTTTTGTGCGTTCCAGAGTTGTCAGCTCTTGTGTAAAAGAGTGCTTTTTTTGCAGCAATGCGTGAATAAGCTTCTACCACACTGGTTGAATCTTTAATCAATGCAGGGTCGTTTTTAGGACCTGTAATGTAAAACTCATTTGATCCAATGAGTGATCTATCACTCGCCCATCCTTCGTTAACAGCTTCTTTTTCGCCTTTAGGTGCATGCACCATGATGATATCTACATCTTTATTTTTAAGCAACGAGAGGGATTCGCCTGATCCTGCTTTAATCCAGCAGAGTGTTATGTCGTTTGATTTTGCAAACTCTTCGGCTAAGACTTTGATAAGACCTAATTCACCAGGGCTTCCTGTAGCAAGTTTTATCTCTAATGAGCCTTTACCATATCGTTCAGTACATTCCGCACCAAACATGAAGCTACATAGAGCAAGCGTTGTAATAAGAACTTTTGAAAGCATAGAAACTCCTTTTGTAAGTGTTTCTATGAACGTATCGCAAAGTTACTAATCTTTGAGTTAAAAAGAAGGAAAGAATGTAAAAAAAAGACAAATATGTAAATTTTACATATTTGTCCTAGAAAATAAAAGCCAGAGGCTTTTACATATAAAGCTTCTGGTCTTCCACAACGCCCAGTTTTCGTGCAATCGCTACAGCAGCATTTCTTCCATCGAGTGCTGCGTTGACGACAAGATTTGCACCTCGTACAACATCTCCACCCGCGAAAACAAATGGGTGAGAGGTCTCTTTATTTTCATCAACGATAAGTGTGTTTGAACGTCCCACGGAGAGATTTAGCTCATCGTAAAAACTAAAATGCTTTGCTTCAAAACCAAGGGCTAGGATGATACTATCGGCAGGGATGGTTTTGACACTATGTGGCTTGGTTTGTAGCTTTTTGTTTTCATCCATATAGGTTTCTAAGATTTCAAGTCCAATGACACGGTGTTCGTCATCAACAAGCGCTTTTTTAGGCAGTGCGTTAAAGAGAAACTGTACACCTTCTTCTTTTGCATTCACGACTTCAGCAGGGCTTCCTGGCATACTTTTCTCATCGCGTCTATAGACACAAGTAACGCTTTTTGCTTTATGACGAATCGCTGTACGAAGGGCATCCATCGCAGAGTCACCACCACCGATAACCACAACGTGTTTATTACGTAAAATAGACTTTTGAAGTGCATGGTCAAAAAGGTTTTTTTGAGTTTGCGTTAGCAACGTCATGACCTGATACACACCCGTAGCATCTTCATTTTCCATATCAGCACTGCGACCTTTTGGTACACCAAGACCTAAAAAGATAGCATCAAATTTCTCTTGCAGTTCGGACATCGTGATGTCTTTACCCACTTCGGTGTTAAGATGTACTTTCATGCCAGCAGCTTTCATCCACTCAAGGCGTCGTAAGATGACACTTTTTGGGAGTTTGAAGTTAGGAATACCATACATCAAAAGTCCACCGACACGGTTTTCTCTCTCAAACATTTCGACTTCAATGTTGGAGCGTAGTAAAAATGTTGCACAGCTAAGGCTTGCAGGTCCACTACCTACTACAGCCACTTTAAATTTTCGTCCCTCTTTTTGACCATAATCAGGAATAGCGCCTTGCTCATACGCTTTTTCATTTAAAAAGACTTCAACATTGCCGATAGAAACAGCGTGATACTCGGTTTTTTCTAAGGTACATGAACTCTCACAAAGTCCTTTTTTAGGGCATACACGACCCAAAATTTCAGGAAAAGGTGAGCGTGCATTGGAAAGTTCAAACGCACTTAAATAGTCGTTTTCATACGTTTTTTTGAGCCATCTAGGAATGTTATTGTTTAAAGGGCAGCCTGTACGGCAGAACTTAAACTCACTTTCAAGACCTCGGAGAAGATCAATAGGACACTGAAGACAACGACTGGCTTGTGCTTTTGCTTCACTCTCTTCAAAATTATGATAAATAGGGTAATAATCCTCAACACGCTCATCTGCAGGGCGTTTTCTTGGATAAGCTTTTGCGATGGTCTTATAGCTTCTCATCTTTCATCCTCTATGATCTCTATGCTTTTGATATGTAACTCTTGCCCACCAATCATCGTGACATCTTCACTGTGACATCTTGGGCAGATAAAATGGTTCTCTTTTACAACACTTTTTTCATGACATGAGGCGCACTGAAGCACGACCTCACACACATCGATGGCTAAGGTAGCATCATGACAAATGGTCTCTTCTTTGAACGTGTTAAAACACTGTTCTAAAAAATGAATCTCAATGCCACTGAGTCTTCCAATGCTTACTTCAAGGCGTTTGATAGCTTTTGCATGATGCTTTTTCGCCTCTTTTTCACACACATCAATGAGTGATGCGACGATGGAGTACTCATGCATTATAATCTAGCCTTTTTGTGCCATAAGCTTAGTGTATTCGTCATAGTCCACGACTGAAATAGCACTGGTCGTACAGACTCGAATACACGCAGGTCCTTCAACACGATTAAAACAAAGATTACATTTTACGGCGACTCTTCGCTCTTCTTGTTGCCTCATGGTGATTGCACCATACGGGCATACGAGTGAACAACAACTACACCCAACACATGCCTCTTCATGAATCTTGATAAAATCATCCATCTTCTCAATGACGCCATGTGGGCAGAGTGCTAAACATGAAGGTGATTCACAGTGCATACATTGAAGTGGTGCAGTTTTTCCATCAATCTTAACAACACGGTTACGCGAAATAAGCGGTAACTTTGTGGTATAGGCCTCTTCAAAGCTAATGCCTGCGTATGCCGCAGCACAGGCTAACTCACAACTTAAACATCCGACACATTTGGTACTGTCTGCAAATATAAAATGGTTTCGCATCTTAACGCTCGGTACAAGAGATACAAGGATCGATGCTGTTAAAAATCAATGCAACATCATCAATGTTATTATTGGGCATCATCACTTTGAGTGCTTCCCAATTCATATAGGTTGGAACACGCCATTTCATACGCTCAGGTTTTTGAGAGCCATTGGTTTTAAGGTAATAGACCAGCTCCCCTCGTGGTGCTTCGGAGCGAGAGATCGCTTCTCCTTCAGGAATGAGTGAGCGTGTTGGGAGCACAACATCACCTTCTGGAAGAGCATCAAGTGCTTGATGAAGCAGTTTCATTGACTCTAAAATTTCATAAAGCCTTACTTTCGCACGAGAAAGCACATCGCCATCTTTTTGAAGTACTACATCAAATGAAAGTTTGTCATAAGCGGCGTATGGAGCACGTTTTCGCACATCATTATTGACACCGCTTGCACGTGCAACTGGTCCTACAACACCTAATTTTAGGGCATCTTCATAACGTAGCACTCCAACGCCTCCAATGCGAGCGATCAGTGTAGCATCGGTTTCAAAAAGAGCGATAAAGGCTTCAATTTTGCTTTTATTTTTATGTAGAGCTTCTCTGATAGAAGCAATCAGCGTTGTATCAAGGTCAAACTTGACTCCGCCGATGGTGTTGGCACTTAGATCCATTCGGTTTCCCCAAATGGCCTCTTTAAGGTCTTGAAAATCTTCTCTGGTTTCTAGAAGCTTGGTCATCAAAGATTTATTGTGAATGAGGTGCGCCAACATACCAAGGTTAAAGAGATGGCTTGCAATGCGTTTGATCTCATCAGCAACGACTCGAAGGTATTTTGCACGCTCAGGTAACTGAAGTCCAGCGATTTTCTCCACTGCCATACAGTAGGTAAAAGGGTGGTTGTTAGAGCAGAGCGCACACACTTTTTCAGTAATGATAAGATTTTGTAAAAAGTTTCTTTGAAGCACAATAGACTCGATACCACGATGCACAAAACCATTGATCATATCGACGCTTTTAATGGTTTTACCATCATCATTTGGTTCTATTTTAAAATAAACAGGCTCTTCAAGTGCTACGTCAAAAGGTCCTAAAATCACTTTTGTTTTATCCATGAAGGACTCCTTTTTCAGCTTTAACCTTATCCCATAATTCTTGATTGACCTTGCCACTCATTGCAAAAGAGAGTGAGTAATACTCTTTGACAAGATCCTCTTTTAGGGCATCATCTAAGAAGAGACGTTTTGGATTAGGATGGTTTTCAAGGGTGATACCATAGAGTTCACTGAGTTCTCTCTCCGTCCAGTCTGCACTTTTAAACAAAGGTGTAATGGAAGGAACAGAGGCGTCACTGATGTGTAGTTTCATATTGAGCATGATGCCATCTAAATCAAAGTGATAAACTAATTCATGGGCATCTTCTTTTTTATAGGCAGTTATCATGCACACTCGTGCATTTAATGTTTGCAAAATTTCAGCAATGCGAAGAAAAAGCGTTTTGTCATCGATGGCGCACCAAAGACTATCTCCTTGCGTCTCAAAATGACAACTTAGTTTTAAAGTAGTGCAAATATCATTCAGTTTTTGATGTAAGGCTTTCATTTAGAGGGCTCTCTTTGCAAAAGTATGGTCACGCCTGCATGTGGGGCAGAGGTTAAAAAGTGCTGTGAGCTCTTCATTCACATTCTTAAACCCTTTTTGAAGCATGTTTTTTGGAACATTTATCATTGGTTCATGGCATTTGGAACAGGTTCCGTACTCGACGATATTTGCTGTAACAGAGGTGTACTTTTCACTTTGTGGTGTTGCCTCTGCCAGTGTAGAACTGAGTGCAATAGCCCCTGTTGGACAAAAGTAAGCACAGTTTCCGCATAAGGTACAGGTATTGTGCCAGATGATAAAGTCGTAGCTTTGTTGTGGCGTGATACACGAGATATTAATTGCACCAGCGGGGCAAACAAAAGCACAGGTTTGGCACAAAACACACTGGTCTTTTTGAAATGCTACTTTTCCTTTATAGGTATTCATACGTTCACCTTTTCTTTCCAAAGTGCACAGGCTTTAACAAGTCCATCGACAATACTTTGTGGTGGAGGCGGGCAACCTGCGATATTAACATCTACATTGACAAAGCGATCTAATGGTCCTTCGATGGAATAACTATCTCGAAAGACACCACCCGTTACAGGACAAATACCCATAGCGACAACTACTTTATTTTCAGGCAAACGTTTGAGGGTTGCTTCTAAGAAAGGTTTGGAGCGTGTGGTGATGGATCCTGTAACGATGACGATATTTGCCTCTTCAGGAGTGTTCGTATAGGTGCATTGAAGGCTATCGAAGCCAAATTTTGGAACAAGGATGCTGGCTAAAAGCTCAACATCACAACCATTGCAGGAACCTGCATTGATACGATAAACGTTGATGTTATCTACCATAAAGGGTCTCTTTAGTTTATAGTTTATGACTAATATTAATTCAACCAATAAAGATTGATTTAAAGTTGGTATTGTAACACAATTATCAGTGATAACATCACACAAAATGGAACTTTTTTGCAAAGAATTTCAGATGCAAAGCGGTAAAATAAATTATTTACAGCTAAAGGATCAAAATGCCAAAAAGAGAGGAAGCCTTTGCATTACTAAGCGCATATAACGGTGATGCGCTTGTGACACATGGATTAGCGGTTGAGGGAACGATGCGGTATATGGCGCGCAAAGCAGGAGAAGATGAAGAACTATGGGGTATTGTTGGGCTTTTGCATGATTTGGATTATGAAAAATTTCCTGAACAACACTGTCATAAAACAGCGCAAATTTTGCGAGAAAAAGGCTATAGCGAAGAGATTATCCGTGCTATTATGTCGCATGGCTGGGGCATTTGTACGGATGTTGAACCACAAAGCAGAATGGAAAAAACCCTTTATGCGGTCGATGAACTGACAGGACTCATCACTGCATGTGCGTTGGTTCGCCCAAGTCGCTCGGTCATGGACTTAGAGCTTTCATCGGCTAAGAAGAAATATAAAGATGCGCGTTTTGCCGCAGGGGCGAGTAGAGAAGTTATCCAAAAGGGTGCTGATATGCTTTGTGTTAGCATCGATGAACTCATCGTGGATGTCATTACAGCGATGAGAGAAATTGCGCCTAGTTTAGGGCTTGAGATGAAAGCTTAATTACGCTTTTGCTCTTTTGTAAATATAAGGAAAAAATAGCGCGATAATCAACAGTGCAGCGCAACCCTCCAAAAGAAGGGTTTGAGCTGCTCCAAGATAATGTGAAATGGTTCCTATAAGAAGTGCTCCAAGCGGTTGCATTCCAAAAAATGCCATCGCAAAATAGCTGATAACTCTGCCTCTCATATGCGCATCAGATGTTGTTTGAAGCAGTGTATTGATGATGGTGACATGAAGCATCATACCAAAGCCTGCAACGATGCAAAAGAGATAGGAAAAAAACAAGGTAGACGAAAGCGAGAAAAAGAGTATACCGAGTCCAAAACATGAAGTGGCAATGATAAGGAGTTTTCTAAGGTTGCTATTGGCTTTTAATGAAGCTAATAATATCGCGCCACTCAATGCTCCAAGACCCACAAAACTATTCAAATACCCATAAATAGTAGCATCCCCACCCAATGTTTCTTTAGCAATAATTGGAAATAAAGTCGTATAAGGAAGTACGAGCAAGCTCATAAGCGAGAGAAGCACGATAAGAATGGCTAACGAAGGTGTTGATCGTAAATAATGCAACCCATCTTTAAGGTCAGCAAGCATTTTTTGTGTACGTGCTTGCGGTATATGTGCTGGTAGTTGCATCATTAGTAATGAGACGATCACAGCAATGAAACTAAGGGAATTGAGCATAAAACAGATACCTTCACCAAATGTTTCGAGTATAAAACCAGCAAATGCTGGACCAAGCAGGCGTGCAAGATTGACCATTGTTGAGTTCAGCGCTATGGCATTGCCAACATCTTCTTTTTTTTCAACCATATAATGCACTAAAGATTGTCGTGCTGGCACATCAAAGGCGTTGATGATACCCAAAAGAATACTAAGAACGATCAATTCAACAACAGAATAATCCGTAAAAATAACAATTAATGTGACAACAATGGCTTGAAGCATGGATGCAAACTGTGTAAAAAGCAATACTTTGAAGCGATCATAACGATCGGCGATGGCTCCACCTAGAAGTGAGAGGAGAAATGAGGGAAATTGACTTGCAAACACACTAAGACCGAGGATAAAGGCAGAATGTGTTTGCATGTAGATAACCCAATATACAGCTGTTCTCTGCATCCATGTTCCCATCAAAGAGACAGATTGCCCTGCAAAAAAGAGTCGATAATTACGGCTTTGAAAAGCTCTAAAAGTGTGAATGTTCATAGTGTAATTATAGCGGAGTTCGTCTTTGAACGTGTTTGAGAAGTGAGGGTATTTGATGAACGAAACAGCGTTACTGTATCAGAAAGTAAAGTCCCCTTTATTTCTTTTTTCAATCTTCATAATCTCATACATTCATCATTCGTGTGAGCTACAATGTTTGCATATTTGGATTAAATATAATAATTTATGTTTAATTAAGATTTTCAATATGCTTGTAAATAATATTTCACAATACAAGGAGATACGCGTATGTTTGAGAATTTTAAAGCAAGAGCTGAAAACTCAGGCAATACTGAAGTAAAGCGCTTTGCAACAACGGTTGGGGCGCTTGACTTTATAGAAGAGCTTTTCAAAAAAGAGGAGATAAACAACGAAGTAGGATCATACGCTGTTTGGGCGGATAGTCCTATTTTAAAGCAGTTTGACAACCAAGCAATGGCGCAAAAGTTTCCTGGTCTTTATTTTGAAGTTAATAAAGAGCTTGCAAAAGGCGCAAAAATTGGCATTACACAGTTGAAATGGGGTTTAGCTGAAACAGGAAGTATGGCGCAAGACTCAACCGATGTTGCTCAGCGTTTGGCTTCTGCGCTTGCGTGGATTCACGTGGCAATTCTTCCAACATCAAAAATTATCGCAGATATTCCTGCTTTGATGACAAAGATGCACCCAAAAGATGATAAATACATTACGCTCATTACAGGGGCTAGTAAAACAGCAGATATTGAACGTGTACTTGCCATTGGCGTTCATGGTCCAGAGCGTTTGGTTATAGTGTGTGTCGATGATTTAGAGTTAGAAGGAGTAGCATCATGAAACACGATATGTCAGAATCCATCCACAAAGCCCTTGAAAATCAAAACCTAGCAGGTATTTTAGACAGATGGAATTACCCAGCAACACGTGCAAAAGCGTTTGAAGGTGTTGATTTTGAGGCACTACGTACTCAAATTGCAGATATTAAAGGTGAAGCAGCTGGTCATCTTCGTGAACTTGCATACACCTTTAAGAAAAATGCTGAAGCCAATGGCATAAAAGTTTTCATTGCCAACAGTCCAGAATCAGCGCGTGAATACATCGTAAATTTGTGTCAAGAAAAAGGTGTTAAAAAAATTGTCAAATCAAAATCAATGGCAACCGAAGAGATCCATTTAAACCATTTCCTTGATAAGTTTGACATCCAATCTGATGAAACAGACTTGGGTGAATGGATCTGTCAGCTTGCGCACCAAACACCTTCACATATGGTTATGCCTGCACTTCACTTAACCAAAGAGGAGATTTCAGACCTTTTTGCAAAAGAGACCAAACAACCGCTTGACAATGACATTCAAAAACTCGTTAAAGTTGCACGAAAAGCGATTCGTGAGAAGTTCTTTGAAGCCGATATGGGAATTTCAGGAGCGAATATCGCGATTGCAGAGACAGGCTCTATCGTCATCTGTACCAACGAAGGAAATGCACGTTTGGTCACAACGCTTCCAAAGATACACGTTGCATTGGTTGGTCTTGAAAAACTCGTACCTAACTATACCGATGCTGCACCTATTTTAGCAGCACTTCCACGAAACGCAACCAGTCAGCTTCTTACCAGTTATGCTTCTTTTATCTCTGCACCAACGTTGAATGATGATGGTTCCATGAAAGAGGTACACATTGTTTTGATGGACAATAATCGTACCAAAATGGCAGAAGATCCAAAGTTTAAAGAAGCACTTCAGTGTATTCGCTGTGCCGCCTGTTTGAACGTGTGCCCTGTTTATCGTTTGGTTACAGGACACGTGTTTGGCGACATCTACACAGGAGGTATTGGTACGATTTTAACCGCATGGTTCAACAAATTAAAGTCTGCCGAAGACATCCAAGCGCTCTGTATCGGTTGTGATAAATGTAAAGAGATATGTGCCGCTAAAATCGATATTCCTGGGCTTATTTTAGAGCTTCGTCATCGTGCGGCGGATAAAGAAGGGTTGCCATTTATCTATAAAACTGCACTTGAAGTCATCAATAACCGTAGAGTCTTTCATGGTATGTTGCGTGCGGCTTCTGTTCTTCAAAAACCATTTGTCAAAGAAGGTTTCATCCGCCACTTGCCGATGTTCCTCTCAGGTTTATCTGAGTACCGCAGTTTACCTTCTGTCGCTCCTGTACCATTCCGTGATATCTTTAAAACCATTGTACAGCCTAAATGCGAAGAAAAAGCAGTCTTTTACGCAGGCTGTGCACTTGATTTCGTGTATCCAGATGCAGGTGTTGCAATTGTAAAGATTTTGAACAAAGCGGGAATTGAAGTGCTCTTCCCTGATGAGCAATCATGCTGTGGTATTCCTCATTGGGGAAGTGGCTCATTTGATATGGCAGCGGACGCGGCAGAAC
>Ga0209016_1000486_pt1 | contig 46474 bp, 46 predicted proteins | sample EPASupsiteSAE305_FD_187265 | JGI IMG/M metagenome (GOLD analysis project Ga0209016, IMG submission 187265) | Bioremediated contaminated groundwater microbial communities from EPA Superfund site, New Mexico - SAE3-05 (SPAdes) (version 2) | ecosystem: Environmental > Aquatic > Deep subsurface >... | reverse complement strand
CAACATCCTTAATGAAGCAGGTGGTCTTCCAACCCGTAACTTTAGAGCTGGAAATTGGGAATTTGCGGAAAATATTTGTGGTGAAACGATGGCGGAAAACATCAAAGCACGTGGAGGAAAAACAACGCATGGCTGTCATGCAGGCTGTGTCATCCAATGTTCACAAGTTTATAATGACAAAGATGGTAATTACCTCACTTCAGGCTTTGAATATGAAACCATTTGGGCACTTGGTTCTAACTTTGGTATCAATGATTTAGATTTGATCGCTAAAATCGATGGACTTATGGATGACTTAGGTGTTGACTCTATCGAAACATCTGTTACACTTGGTCTTGCAGTAGATGCAGGTATTTTAGCGTACGGTGATGGACAAAAAGCATATGAACTTCTCTCTAAAGACTTACCAAATGGTACTCCAATTGGTCGCATTATCGGTGGTGGTACGCATATATTAGGTAAACTATATGGCTTAGTTCGTGTTCCAACTGTTAAAGGTCAAGGTATCCCTGCGTATGAGCCACGTGCCGTTAAAGGTCAAGGTATCACTTATGCAACAACACCAATGGGAGCAGATCATACCGCAGGTTATGCTGTTGCTACCAACATCTTAAATAGCGGTGGTTATGTCGATCCACTCAAAAAAGAGGGACAAGTTGAACTTGCACGTAACCTCCAGATCGCAACTGCTGCGGTAGATAGTACAGGTATGTGTATCTTTGTTGCTTTCCCAGCCCTTGATGATCCAAAATGTTTACCAGCCCTTGTCGATATGATCAATGCACGTTTTGGCTGTAATCTCAGCATCGATGATGTTGTTAACTTGGGTAAAACCATTCTCAAAAGAGAGCATGAATTTAATATCAAAGCAGGATTTGGTAAAGCAGATGACAGATTACCAGAATTTATGAAATATGAAATACTTCCACCGCACAATGTCGTTTGGGACTTTACAGGTGAAGAGATTGATGAGTTCTGGAACTTCTGATGCGTGTTTTTGTGAAACTCTTTGCGCAGTACCGAGAAGGTCGCTTTAAGGCTGAGCATAAAGAATTCCCAGAAGGGATGACCGCTCAAATGCTCATAGATCTCTTAGAGCTTGAGAGTGTCTCCCCTTTAGGGGTTTTAATGGTCAACGGACGGCACGTTGCAGTTTCCTATGTACTTCAAGAGGGTGATGAAATCGCCCTCTTCCCAAAAGTAGGTGGGGGTTGATTAATGCTCTTTGAGCCCTGAAAGAAGCCTGTATGAACCAGGTGTTCCTGGAGGCAGAAGAGCAACCCTATCGCCTTCATGCAAGAGTGTTTCTTTAGGCGTTACCGTATGATTGACAAAAACAGCTTCAACCTCTTTTTGTTCAAGACCTAAAGAATCGATCAGATCAACAATGCGCGTTTTATCATCAATAACCCATGGCGCATCGATATAGGGAATACCTCTTTGTTTAAGTTTTTCGCGTAAAAATGAAAAAGCATTGAGTATAATGTGCATTGAACATCCTTATCGTAAAATTATACACTAGGCTGAGAAAAAATGGAACTTCTAACATTTTTAAAAGAGCAAACCATCGATGGATTTCTCCCACTTCAAGCAAATTATGAGGCAATCAAACGTTTTTCGTGTACGTTTCAAGAGACTGAAAAAATGGCTCTTCAAAATGGAATCACTCCTCTTCGCTACAAGCGCAACCAAAAAACAATCTCGATAGAAGAACAATACACGCTTTTTCAAGCCAATGTATTCATCGTTGGATGTGGAGGGCTTGGTGGATTTGTCGCTGAAATACTGACACGTATTGGCGTAGGAAATCTCATCTTATGCGATGGCGATGTATTTGAAGAACATAATATGAATCGTCAAAACTTCTCATCACCCAAAACATTAGGGCGCTTTAAAGCGGAAGTCTTAAAAGAAAAACTCGAAGAGATCAACCCTGCGGTACACATAGAAACCATGACACGTTTTTTTGAGCCACAAACAGATGCACACCTTATCCAAGAAGTTGATGTGATTGTCGATGCACTAGACAACCCTGATCTTAAATGCCTTCTTGCAAAGCTCTGTTATGAGCAACAAAAAGCTTTTGTCCATGGAGCAATCGCTGGCTATTACAGTCAATTTTCAACCTCTGCTTTGCTTGAGCCTCTTTATGCTCAAAAAGGGGATGGCGTTGAAAAAAAAGTAGGCAATCCTTCTTTTACCGTCTGCTTTGCAGCCTCAATTCAAAGCACTGAAGTGGTAAAATTGCTCTTAGGAAAACCTCATCTTCAAACACCTCTTATGGGAGATTTATGGGAGTATGAGCTAATTTCGCTATAATCGCAGAAAAAACAGGGAGTGAAATGCAACGATTACAAGAAGCACTTTCAACTTTCCATGCCCTCTGTTTAGGACTGATTTTTTCTGCCTTGCTTATTGTTAAACTCAATCTCATACCTTCTTACGCCTATTATTTCATTTGGCAAAGTACCTTCGTTTTCCTACTGATTGCCATTGTATTAAGCATCTATTTTAACAAAAGTAAACTCTTTGTATTATTGCTCTTTCCACTCTTTTTTGCACTCTGTTTAGCCTTTCCAAACACGCTTTTTACAAAACTGAGTGTTTCCGCCTTTTGGCATATAGCACCCGTTATTACGGCATTGGGTTATTTACTCATTTATGCGCTGCAAGAACGTGGGCTCTTTAGCTCTTTTGGTGCCTTACGTACAGGCATTGGTCTTGTTGTCCTTATTTTAGGCTATGTCGGGCTTAAATATTTTTCACCCTCTGTTCAACAAGCGCTCGATACTCCTATTTTGCATGCAAGCTTGCATGGGATTGCAAAAGCGAGCGATTTTATAGTTATTGTGACACTTATTTCGTTACTGTTTATCTTTTTAATCTCCATGCTCTTTGAAACACAAAGTCAAAAAGCACCGTTTTGGATGCTCTTTTCACAAATGATTCCCCTGCTCTTTTTGCAAGAAAGTAACTCTTTTGTCCTTTTCTGTCTTATTGCTTCGTGGATTGCCATCTCTGCTCTGGTACATGATGCGTATAGAATGGCATATATTGACACATTAACAGGAGTGCCCTCTAGAAGAGCCCTTGAAGAGCGTTTTTTAAGACTAGGCTCTAACTACATAATCGCTATGGTTGACATTGATTTTTTTAAAAAATTTAATGACAAATTTGGTCATGACATCGGTGATGATGTTTTAAAACTGGTTGCTAAAGAGCTCAGCCGTGTAAAAAATGGTGGAAAAGCATACCGTTATGGTGGTGAGGAGTTCACCATTCTTTTTAGTGGCAAGAAGAAAGAAGATTGTATTATGGCGCTTGAAGAGATAAGGGAGCATATTTTCAGACGAGGCTTTGTTATTCGTGATAAAAATCGTCCTGAAAAAGCGCCTAAAGAGATACAAAAAGCAACGTCTGTAAAAAAAGAACGCCTCTCTGTAAGCATTGGTGTTGCAGTATCTGCTAAAGGAAAAACACCGCAAGAGATTATAAAAATTGCGGATGACGCTTTATATAAAGCAAAAGAGAGTGGTCGTAACTGTTTAATTTGCTTATAATTTACGCATAATTACTTTTTTTAATGTGTTACAATAAATCCAAACTATCCAAAGGATTTTTTCATGAGTAGCACATCTCTCAAATGCTCATTATCAGAATGCAAGGCACGCCTTAAAGCAGTTGAAAACATGAGTTTAACAGAACTAGAACACTACGCTACACGTTGTTCTACGTGCGGTAATTGGATACTCAAAGATGACCCTATCGCCAATGAAACGTATATGAAAGTTTCAACAAAATGGGCAGAATCATTTAATCAAGCTCTTTTGGAAAATTCCTAACTTAATATTTTTAGATTAAACACTTTTTCTTAACACTTCTTTGGCTTTCTATCACTAGTATGTTCCTCATAGCGTCCTAATAGTCTTTTGTCTTTTTATGTATTGCAAGGAAAAGGAGTGAGTGGTATGAGTCAAAAGCCCCTTAATTGTTCAGAGGAAGAGTGCAAAAAAAACGCGATCAATTGATGGCAATGAATATGAATCAACTATCAGAACAAATCAAACAGTGTGAACAATGTAATAGCGGCACTTTTAAAACAAATGATGTCGCGACCAAAACCTATCAGGATATATCGCTTTTGTGGGCAGAGGGACACAATAAAGAGACAGGGAAACTTCACTAAAGAAAGTTTCCAATTTAAGGCATGAGAGAGCCCCGTATGGAGCTTTTCTCATGCTAGTTAATACTTCGTTCTCTTTGGCAGAGTACTACTTTTTCTTCTTACATATTGCGATTTTCAAAGATCTATTAATGCAATTCGCTGTTAAGTTTGATTTCTCGTTTACTTCGAGTAGCGACGATCATACCATTTACGCTATTTTGACGGAAATGAATACCATTAAGTCCTGCTAATTCTAATCCTTTAAAGAATACAAGCTCATCAGTACCTGCTTTTTTAAGCTTCGCTTTTGGATTCGCTTCACTGATTTTTGCAAGTTCTACTCCACTTACTCCAATTTTGGTTCCTTCCAAAATAGCGATGCCTGCATCAACAATACAGCCATCTCCTAAAGGAATACCTGTTACAGAGTTCGCGCCTAGGAGTGTATTTTCACCAATGCTGACTGGGTTGCCATTTGTACCACTTAGCACTCCTAAGATACTCGCACCTCCGCCAACATCACTTCCCTTGCCTACTACAACAGATGAGCTAATACGTCCTTCAACCATTACCGCACCTGTGGTACCTGCGTTAAAGTTGACATAACTAGCACCTGGCATAATGGTCGTACCTGCGTGAAGTTGCGCACCCATACGTACTTTACTTGCATCAAGCACACGCGTATTATCCGCAGGAATGATATGAGAAAGATAACGTGGGAATTTATCGACAGACTCGATAGTTGGATATTCACCTCGAAGCTTTAGCTCAACTTCATGCATTCTAAGCCATGCAAGTTCAATCGGCTGACCAAGAGACCATGCCACATTTTCAAGCACACCAAACGCTCCTGAAAGGTTGAGAGAACGAAGAGGTGCCTTACCAGTTGAAAGCGCGTAAAGTTTAAGATAAACGGCTTCTGGGCTTAGAGGAGCTGCATCTTCAAACAAAAAGACAATACGAAAATCTTTTTTAAGTTTCTCCGTTTGTGCGATCCAATCAAGTGTTTTAATAACTTGAACATTTTTATGTGCTTCACCAATGGCCTGATTAAGATATGGGGTAAATGCATTCATCGCATTTTTGACAAATTTCTTTTTCACGTCATAGACAAATTCACTGCTCGTAAAATCTACATCAACACCGCTTTCTTGGAGTGCCGCAATCAAAATAGCAGCACTACCAAAATTTTCATTCCAGTTAATCACTGGAAACGTTGCTTGTAGAATTTTTTCAGGATTTAACTGCCCACGGTCAACCCTAGCAATACCAAAAGCAATCGGTTTACGATATCCCTCTTGCGCTTCAATTTCTTTGACTAATGCTTTAAAATCTGTTTCATCAATACTTACACGTAATGCCATATTTTCTCCTTTGTACACAATTTCTACCAAAGATTTATAGATGTTTCCTAACACGTAGGACTTATTTGCTTGAACAAGCACTTGGTGAGCCATTAACTCCCATAGTTGGTTGGATCGCTTCGTTGCTGACACCACCCTCTTCATTCACTTTTTCAATGCATTCCCAAAGTTTACGTGCAGAAGCTTGATAGCGCTTTGCTGTTTCACTTTCTGGATGGAAGAAACTTACTGGTTTGCCAGCGTCTCCACCTTCTCTTACCGCAGGTTCAATCGGAATCTCACCAATCACGATGGTTTCAAATTTTTCAGCCAACGGTTTGGTTGTTCCTTTTCCAAAGATATCATACTCTTTATTTGTCTCAGGGCAGATAAATCCGCTCATGTTCTCCATAATACCAGCAATTGGTATGTGAAGTTTTTGGAACATGTCAAGACTTCTCTCAGTATCATCAAGTGCTACTTGTTGAGGCGTTGTGACACAAATGCCTGCTGTTACTGGAACACTTTGTGCCAATGTAAGCTGAGCATCACCTGTTCCTGGAGGCATATCGATGAAAAGAACATCTAAGTCACTCCATAAGATATCACGTAAGAGCTGCTCGATTGCTTTCATAACCATCGCACCTCTCCAAATGAGTGATTGACCATTCTCCATTAAAGAGCCCATACTCATCATCTCAACGCCGTAAGCAAGGATTGGTTTTACTTTTTGTCCTACAATTTCAGGATGTGTATCAACAACACCCATCATACGAGGTACATTTGGACCGTAGATATCTGCATCTAAAAGTCCTACTTTTTTACCTTGGCTTGCAAGAGCAATCGCTAAGTTAACCGTTGTTGTTGTTTTACCAACACCACCTTTTCCTGAGCTTACCATTACGAAATTTTTGATGTGTGGTGCCATATTTTTGCCTGATTGAGAGTTGCTTTTCTCAACTGGGGCCTTTGGTTGCTTCACAACAACGTCCACACGAGCTGCACCTATGGCTTTTACTGCCTTATCTATAGAAGCTTTTAATTCGTCAGCCACTTCTTTGCTTGAAGAGACAATTTCTGTTTCTATATAAACATTATTATCTGAAATATCGATATTTTTAACAAAACCAAATGTCACAATATCTTTCTCAAAACCTGGGTATTTAACGCCACCTAATGCGCTTAAAACTGCGTCTTTATTTAACATTTTTTCGACCTTTATGCTTAAGTGATGGCGGAATTTAACACAAAAAAGATAAAAAAAAGCTTTCAAAATGTATAATATCGTAACACTTCAGAAAAAAGGACAAAGTTTGCCCGATTTAGCCCTTGTGATGTTAGGCGCAGGTAGTTCAACGCGTTTTAATCAACGTGTTAAAAAGCAGTGGTTACGCGTCGAAGAGACCCCTTTATGGCTTTTAGCAACCCAAAATCTTCAACAGCTTTTTCCTTTTAAGCAAATTATTGTCACCACAACACCTGATGAACATTTTTACGCGCAAAAATTTAGTGAGACGATCACGTTTGTGGAAGGTGGAGCAACCAGACAAGAGTCTTTACAAAATGCCCTTTCGCATGTAACAACGCCTTATGTTTTAGTCAGCGATATTGCTCGTCCATGTATCGATCAAGCGATGTTAGTACGCATCTTATCGGAAATGGAAAATGCCGATATCGTCGTACCTTACCTTCCTGTCGTTGACACGGTTGTGTACGAAGAGAGTACTATCAATCGTGATCATGTAAAACTCATACAAACACCACAACTCTCGCGTACAGATATATTGAAAAAGGCACTCAACACATCAACGCTTTATACAGATGATAGTAGTGCGATTAAAGCGATGGGCGGTAAAGTAGCGTATGTGCTTGGAAATCCTGAGGCTAAAAAATTAACCTGTAAAGAAGATATTGCTTCTATTCCATGTCTTAAAGCACCTTCATCTACCGCATTTGTGGGCTATGGCTTTGATGTACATGCCTTCGAAGAAGGTAAAGTTATGATGCTAGGGGGTGTTGAAGTGCACCCTACGGTAGGCTTTAAAGCACATTCCGATGGCGATGTTGCCATACATGCTCTTATCGACGCACTTTTAGGCGCTGCGGGAGCGGGAGATATCGGTGAACTATTCCCCGATAATGACCAACGTTATAAAAATATTGATTCAAAACTACTACTCAAGGAGGTGTGTTCTTTTTTAGCAAAGGTGGGGTTTGAGATCGTTCATTGTGATCTCACGATTATGGCGGAATTTCCACGTTTAAGTGCCTTCAAAGACAAAATACGTTTCTGCTTAGCCGATATTATGGCACTCTCTCCCATCCATGTGAATGTAAAAGCAACCACAACAGAAAAATTAGGATTTGTCGGGCGACAAGAAGGTGTTGCAGTGAGTGTAACGGCTACATTAAAATATTATGATTGGAAGAATGTATGAAGATTTTAATTGTTGAAAACGAGATTTATCTCGCGCAAAGTATTGCCTCTAAGTTGATGGAAATTGGACATTTATGTGAGATTGCTACCAGTATCAAAGATGCGCTTAAAGATGAAAAATACGATGCTGTATTGCTCTCAACGAACATTTCTGGACAAAATTTCTACCCCGTTATTGAAAAACATCGCTCATCCATTATCATTTTGATGATCTCTTATATCAGTAATGACACTGTCACCAATCCGATTAAGGCGGGTGCTTGTGATTACATTCAAAAACCTTTCATGATTGAAGAATTGATTCGAAAACTTCAACATCTTTCCGATTTTAAAAATCTCAAAAAAGAAAATGAAACCTATAAAGAATATGTCAAAAACCTTTTTAGCAGTGCCAATTTAGAACCTCTTGATAAAAAAACCAAATTTCCTATTCTCATCAAAACAAATTTTCAAAAACATGCCGATGCGCTCGTTTTTAACTATGCTCAGTCACAAAATGAGACATTTACTTTTATCTCACTCACCCAAACCAATGCCTTAGAAAAGATTGCGCGGGCTGGAAGTGAGGAATTACTCTACATTATTGATCTTCAGAACCTTAAAAAAAGCGAAAAACTTAAAGTCTATAACATCCTAGAAGGTAAACGTGCTATTATTTGTAGCACTGATCCTAACGAAGAGAGTGACTTTTCAAAAATCGAAATTAACACCGACAGTAAAATGTTAGACCAAGGTGATATTTTATGTATTGATGATTATGTCAAATATGTCATCTGCAATTTTCAAAACAAATTCCCTGACACGGAACTCTCCAAAAAATTAGGAATATCTCGCAAAAGTTTATGGGAAAAAAGGAAGAAGTATGGAATCAACAAGAAAAAATAACCGACAACTCTTTTTAGATAAAGAGTTTTTAGCAACCCTCGCTCTGGCTAAAGAAGGCGTTTTGCATCCTGTTGATAAGCTCATGAACAGTGCAGAAGCTAAAGAAGTTGAACACAGTGGATACTACAAAGGTAAACCATTCCCGTTTCCATTTATCATCGCTCCTGCGGGTGAAAAAAACAGAGAAGTGCTCACAACCTCATACAAAGGGGAACCACTTGATTTTGTCGTCGATGGGAAAATCAAAGGAACCATCATTGTTGATGAAGTATTTGAGGTCGATAAGAAAAAAAGAATTGAGCAGATTTTTGGAACGTATGATATTTCAAACCCTGAAACACAAATGTTTCTCAAACGCCTTGGAGACATTGCTGTATGCGGTGAATATGAACTCCAATTTGATGACATTAAAAATGTAAAAAATAAAATTGCCGATGCAAAAGCACAACTGGGTGCTAAAAATGTTTCTGCCATGATGATGAACGCAAAGCCCTTCCATAGGGCACATGAGAGAGTTATACGTATTACGCTTGAAAAATGCGATATGTTGGTTATCTTTTTACTAAAACCTTATAAACAAGATGCACTCTCTTATGAATTACGTCTTAAAGCGTTACAGTATTTTGTCGACAACTATTTACCAAAAAATAGAGTCGTTATTGTTCCTTTTGAAAACACCTATCTTTTTACAAGCTATAAAAACGCTGTTTTAGATGCTATTTGCGCTTCAAATTTAGGATGTAATAAACTCGTTCTGGGGCAACACCATAGTGGTATTGGTGCGTACTACGATAAGAATGAAATGAAATCTATTTTGGATCATTATGAAGATTTAGATATTGAGGTAGAAATTATTACCGAGTTTGTCTATTGTAATGAGTGTAAAACATTGGTCAGTACGAACACCTGCCCACATGGCGGACACCACCACATTAAATACCATGCAGAGTCACTTTTAGAGATTTTAAAAGCGGGAATGTTACCACCAGCTATTTTCATGCGTAAAGATATCTCAGCGCTTCTTCTAAGTGAACTCTTCAAAAAACGCTTTGAAAATATTGGCAAAATTTATGACGCTATTTTCCCAAACAGTGGTCTTTTAGAGAGCCACGATGAACGCGATTTCTATCTTGAATTGATGCGTTTACATCAAACAACTTCACTTACGTAGGATCTTCATGCCAAATGCTTTTTTGACGTTTTTATACTCAGGTCTTTGCCCAAAAGCTCCAGGAACAGCAGGTTCACTTCTTGCTGTCATTCTAGGGGCTGGGATTATTCACTATATCTCGATGGAAACCTTAGTTCTTTTAACCATTCTATTTACGCTTATGGGCGTTAAACATATCAATGCGTATGAAGCAAACAGTGGCAATCATGACGATAGCCGCATTGTCATTGATGAAGTAGTCGGTGTCTGGATCGCTCTTATTTTAAGCTCAGGAACTCTTCTTCAAATTGTTCTTAGTTTTGTATTTTTTCGTCTTTTTGATATTTGGAAACCTTCTTTGATTGGCAAAATCGACCAAAATGTAAAAGGTGGATGGGGTGTCATTGGGGATGATATGCTAGCAGGTTTGGTTGCTGGTATCTGTAGTGCAGCAACATTTCAATTTTTCGGATACGTGCAAAATACTCTCTTAAATTAAAATATTACTTTTACGTCATCTAAGAGCCATAAGCGTCATGTGACTATACTTTTCATAGACATTCTATAAAAAGGATATACCATGAAACATCTCTTCAAATTGCTTATGGCTAGTGCTCTTCTTTTCTCTTTAGCAGAGGCAAAGGAGTTTGTGATTGACAATACCCACTCTAATATTGGTTTTTCTATCAAACATATGATGATCTCAAACGTTAAAGGTAATTTCAATACATACAGTGCTGACATCGACTATGATGCAGAGAAAAAAGTCTTCAATAAACTTGCAGCAAAAATTGAAGCGGCTTCTATCGACACAGGAATTACAAAAAGAGATGACCACTTAAGAAGTGCTGATTTCTTTGATGTTGAAAAGTTTAAAACCATTGATTTTGTTATGACTTCTATGAAAGATGGCAAAATACATGGAAAAATCACCATGCATGGCGTGACCAAAGATATCGTTCTTGAGAGCAAAGTACACGGTGTGATTAAAGATTTTCAAGGTCACCAAAGAGTCGGTTTTACATTAGAGGGTAAACTCAACCGTAAAGATTTTGGACTCACATGGAATAAAATCTTAGAAGGTGGTGGATTAACCGTTGATGACACGGTCAATCTTTCTATTGAAGTTGAAGCTATCGAGTTATAACAGTCTAAAACCATCTCTTTCAAAATGATGAGAAAAGAGTAGAAAATGCTCTTTCTCATCAGCACTTACTTCTATCTCCCACATCACACCATCACTTTGAAACTCTCTTTTAATAACGGTGACGTTTTGTGTTGACGTATAGTGTTCAAAACGAGGTACGAGCGAATAAATGGTACTAAACAAAACGCGCTCTTTAAAAACAAAAGGGATGAGTTTTGCATGAGCGATGACTTCCTTAGCACTACTGCCATAGGCGCGCACTAAACCACCCGTTCCAAGCTTAATACCCCCAAAATAACGCACGATTAATAGCCCTGCTTCCACCAGTTCCACACCTCGCATGACATTAAGCACGGGCGGACCAGATGTTCCTTTGGGCTCACCATCATCACTGTTGTTTTCTACAATTTGACGGTATTCATTAAAATAGCGCTTTGCCCATACTATATGTGCTGCTTTTGGGTGGTCATTTTTAAGTTTTTGATGTAACGCATCAAAAGAGCTCATCGGGCACAAATAGGCTAAAAAAGTCGATTTTTTCTCTTCAACTGTTGCAGAAAACGTCTCTTCAATTGTTTGCATTACACTCTCTCAATGACAACTTTAATATCAGAAGGTTTCGCATGATACGGCGATGACGTCACGATAAAATCAACTCCCGTGGCAGCATAATCAACAATATTATGTTCACCAATACCCCCCGTAGCAGAAAGCAGTAGGTATGGAAACTCCTTTTTTAGGGCAACACACTGTTTTAAAGCCTCAAAACTCATCTTTTCACATTGCACGATATCAGCCCCAAGACGTGCAAAATAACGTGCTTCATCAAAACTATCTACCTCAACCACAATCTTTTTTTCCAAATACATTTGCTTCATTTTTGCAAATTGTACTTCAAATGCTGCGTCATTCTCAAAAAAAGCACGATGCTGTTTAAAAACCAAGACAGAGTCATAAAGCCCCAAACGATGGTGTGCACCACCTCCTGCATAGATGGCTTTAAGGGCTAATTCTTTGGTGCGAGGAAAAATTTTACGCGTGGTTAATAGTTCTATTTTTGGGTTCATTGTTCTTGCAAGGGTAATCATGGTATGAGTTTTTGTCGCAATGCCACTTAAAAATTCTAAAATATTTTGAGACACTTTCCATGCTTTATGTGCTGCATCTGCCCTACCATAGGCTTCTAAGATAAGCTCACCCGCTTCAAGTTTATCGCCACATGCTTTGAAAATGTGCGTTTCAAGCCCAAGTTTACGGCACATCTCATCCACAAACTCTACCCCACATAAAACGATGGGCTCTTTTGTTGAAAATGAGATTTTGGCTTTGTATGAGCCAATCCCTAATCCTACCGTGGTCATGTCGATCAGTCCGACATCTTCACGTATCATATCCATCATAAATACACCTTTTAGAAATTATAAAATAGTAACATGAAGAAGATTAAAGCAACTGCTCCTCTTTTTGGAAAAAATGCAATGCTATAAAAACGGCTAAAGAAACAACAATCAAAATAGCACATAAAAAAAGCGCCAAAGCGTACTCTCCATCAAAAACGGCATTGTAAATCGCAAGGGAAATCGTATCCGTCTTACCAACAATATTGCCACCTAGCATCAAGGTTATGCCAACTTCTCCCAGTGCTCGAGCTTCTGCAATTAAAAGTGCCGCAAATAGACTTTTTTTGATACACGGAAGAATAATAAAGACAAAGGTATGAAACCTACTTTTACCACTCATATACGCTGCTTCTTTAATCGCCTTGGGGAAAAGTTCAATCGCAGATTGCAATGGTTTAACCATCAATGGAAGAGCGGCAACAAAGCCTGCTATTACAAGCCCTTTGAACTCAAAAATGAAACGTATACCTAGTGTGTTTAAGTAGCTTCCAATCCAGCCATATTTACCTAAAAGAAGCAGCAGTAAAAAACCTATAGCAATAGGTGGGAAAATCAATGGTAGAGTTACAAACGTTTCAATCAACCACTTATATTTAAGCTGTTCATTGGAGAGATAATACGAAAGAGGAATTCCTATAAAAACCAAAAGGAGCGCAACCACACTGATGGTTTTAAGGCTTAGCACCAACGGGTGCCAAACCTGTACCATCTCAAAGCCCATATTTAACAAATATCTCTTTTGCTTTAGGCGTTTTCAAAAATGCAATGAACTCTTAACAGATTTTATCAGATTCACACGCTTTTAAACTTCCAGCAACTATCTCTATGGGCGTGTAATACTCTTGAGGAATTTTTATGTAACCTCCAAGTTTATCGATGCTATCAAGAGCTGCGGTTAAATTCATAATTCCAACATCAACCTCATGTGTATTGACATAAGAGCTTACTTGAGGCACGGTAGCAACCACGATCAGTTTGTCTTTAAGGCTCTCATACAATTTGGTCGTATTTAAAAACTCAATACCGGCATCGCCATAAATCGCTTTTTTGGCTTCTGGCATTGCGATAGTTTTTATCTGCTCGTTTTTCAAATCCTCAATGTGATTAAACAAAACACCCTTAGCATAGGCAATGACAGCAATACCTTCCCCGATTTTTTCATAGTTTACAAAACTAAGCTCTTTTTGTTTTTCCAAAAATTTTTTATCGGCAATCACTAACGTAATTTCCATCTGTTTAGCATGTGCAAAAATCTGTGCCATATTGCCATACATGGCATCAATTTTTTGACCTTGATGTGTCTGTTCGTATGCTTTTAACACTTCCAAAATAGGTTTCTTATACCCTGCACCGACTGCGATTTTAAGATCATCAGAAGCAGCATGCCCTAAACAAAGAATACATATACACATCAAGAGCTTTCTCATCACTTCTCCTTCATCTTTTGAATCATAGGCGCAAAGGCTTTTGTACCAAGGCTTACAATATCTCCAACATGAAGATCTTTTGCTTCGCTACCATCAAGCACAATCTCTACGATCTGCTGACCAATCGCCACAATAGCAACATAAATCACATCAACTTTGACAATATCTAAAAGCTCACCCTCAAAGGAAAATTTTTGACTTCCTTGTGTTCGAAGAAGCACACTTTTCGCATCGCCATCTTGTATTACCTGACCTTGGGAGAGGACAATGACACGGTCACTTAAGCGGTAAATTTCACTGGGGTCATGACTGACCATAATCGTTGTCGTACCAAAGTTTTTATGAAGTGTTAAAATCTCATGTTGCAGTTTATTTCGCATCGAAGGATCAAGCGCAGAGAGAGGCTCATCCATCAAAAGAAGTTTTGGTCTGTTCATCATGGCTCGACACAGACTCACACGCTGTTTTTGACCACCAGAGAGTGTCGCTGGCTTACGATTTGCTAATTCCAAGAGTTCACTCAACTCTAAAAGCTGATGTGCTAATGCTTTGTCTTTACGTACGAAAAGTAGATTTTCCAAAACACTCATGTTAGGAAAGAGTGCATAGTCTTGAAACACAAAGCCAATGCCTCGTTGTTGAGGCGCTAGAGCACGTGTACCATCAAGCCATATCTCATCATCAACACTAATCTTACCGTGTGCATTTTCAAGGCCTGCCAAAATACGAAGCAATGTCGTTTTCCCACTGCCGCTTTGTCCTGAAAGGGCTACAAAACTTTTGGATTCAAAGGAGAGATTGACCGATAAATTCATTTTTCCTTGTGAGCCTAAAAGCTCTTTACGCACGTCAATCTCTATCATGAAACTCCTCCTAAATGGTGGTTCTGTTGGCGATTGAACATATAAACCAATAAAAGAACCAAGAAACTAATACTTACCATAATCGCACTGTAAATATGCGCCAGCGTATAGTCCATGGTTTCAACCATCTCATAAATAGCTACTGAAGCAACTTTTGTCTCACCAGGGATACTTCCACCCACCATCAAAACGACACCAAATTCGCCCACGGTATGAGCAAAGGTAATGACAATAGCCGTCATTAATGAAGGCTTGATATTAGGCATTGCCACACAAAAAAGTGTCCTCAGTTTGCTTTTACCAGCGATATACGATGCTTCTAGCATATTTTTGGGTAAAGCTTCAAAACCACTCTGTAAAGGTTGTACCATAAAAGGTAGTGAATAAAAACAACTTGCCACGACCAGTCCTGTGAAGTTAAAGACTAACTTTAAACCCAGTACATCTTGAAAAAATCGTCCAAAAGGAGAATGAAACGAAAGAGCATAGAGAATGTAAAAACCTAAAACAGAAGGTGGCAGAACGATAGGAAGTGCCGTAATCGCTTCAAAAACAGGCTTAAAACGAGACTTACTTTGCGATAAATTCCATGCAATCACCAAAGAAATACAAAAAAGGATTGCCGTGGTAATGGACGCTAATTTGAATGAAACAAGAAAAGGAGTCCACTCTAAAGCTTTTAATGTTTCAAACATCTAACACCTCCAAGACAAAGAGATCACTTGCCTTCACCAACAATGTTACATGATCGCCTACCTGAAGATTCATCCGTAAGGAAGAGCTTAGAGTGATAAAACTTTGCATCTCGTTTTCATGTGAACGTAGCACAATACTACTCAGCAATTTTCCATTTTCAATACTGACAATCGTAGCAAAGAGTTGGTTGGAATAACTAAGCTCTCCACTTAGATTTTTAGCAATCGCCACATGCGAAGGCTTGATGCCAAGGGTTACATGTGCATTGACATGTAGCCCCTTAGGCAAATCAAGCCCCATCATTTTAAGTCGATTTCCTGCATAATTAAAAGTAATGATATGCAGGTTTTCTTCACCTTCAATGTCTGTTACAACCGCAGGCAGTCTATTCATTGACTAAATATCCATAGTTTTTAAAGATTGCTTTGGCTTTTGCGCTTAAGATAAAATCATAAAATGCTTTCGCTTCTGCATTGTTTTCTGCTTGTTTCAAAAGGACAATTCCTTGCGCAATTGGCGTGTAGAGTTTTGGGTCAACATCTACCCATTGAACTCCTTTTTTATACACTTTCATTTTGTCACTGTAAAAAGCGGAAGCATTGACAAAGCCTACATCTGCTGCCGTAATGGAAAATTGTAATGCCTGAGAGATGCTATCACCCTGAACCAATTTTGGCTCTACTTTCTCAAAGAGTTGTGCATTTTTAAATGCTTCGATACTTGCTGTTCCATATGGAGCTGTTTTTGGGTTAGCAATGGCTATTTTTTCTACTTTTGGATCATTGAGTACAGCAATGCCTTTGCTTAAATCAAGCCCTTTGGTACTTACCATCGCTAAAGCGCCACTGGCATAGACAACAGGTTTTGTGACAGCAATTTTTTCAGCGTAAAGATTTTCAGGAAACCCCATGTCTGCACTTAAGAAAAGATCAAAAGGAGCACCACTTTTAATCTGTGTTGTAAACTTTCCGCTTGCACCTAAAATGGTGTTGACTTTTGTATTTGGGTTTGTTTTGGCGAACTCTGTTTTAAAAACCTCAATGACATCACTCAAGTTGGCGGCAACCGCAACACTAATCTCTCCTGCAAGAAGAGAAACGGACACTACTGCACTAGCAATCAATATTTTTAACATACATGCTCCTTTTACTTTCCGATTAAGATACTACTGGATTTGATGATAGCACACACTTTTTTGCCCACAGAAAGGCCTAAATGTTTAACAGATTCACTGGTAATAGTCGCTACAACCACATCATTTTGACCGATATCTACACTAACTTGTGCGTTCACGTCACCAAGTTTTATGTCTGTAATGACCCCACCAAGTTTGTTTCTTGCACTGGTCGCAATATCAAGTGTGTTAGAGATCAAGACTGAAGAGGCTTTTATAATGCCTACAACTTCATCACCGATTTCAAGTCCTAGCTCTTCTACGGCACTATTGGTGATCGTTGAGACAAGAACAACTCCACTTTTGAGCACAATGCTTACCTCTGCATTCACTTTCGCTTGTTTAATCTCGCCGATTTTACCCATCAGCTGATTACGTGCACTGATTTGCATAGCAATCCTTTGTATGTGTTTTAAACTGTTCATTTCAAAGTTACCGATAGTGGAGAGTCGATTTAAAAACCGTTCATACTCTTTTTTCAAAACACTATAATTAGCAACAACCTCAACTCCAAGAGGAGTAAGTGTTGTCCCTCCTCCACCACTTCCACCTGTAACACGTACAACAAGAGGGTTCTTGGAGAGGTTATTCATCGTATCTACCGCCTCCCATGCCGCTTTGTAACTAAGCCCCACTCTCTTTGCAGCGCTGGTAATGGAGCCTGTTTCGGCAATGGCTTCAAGAAGCCTAATCCTCTTTTCTAAAAGAGCTGGCTTATCAAAACTCATCACACCAGAAACAATCCCTTCCATCTCTCTTCCTTATGTAATTAAAGTATATAACGATAAATCTCACAAAAACTATTTTGAGCATTATAACGTTATAACCTTAAGTGTTATAACGCAATGTGTTTAATTTTTCATCATTTAAGTCAAAGTGGCTATTTTAGCCATTTTCAAAGGAAAATTTTAAGAAACTTTTACTAAAATGAAAAAAATCCATTCTAAAAAGAGCAGCATGACACAAAAAATTTTATCGCTTATCTGCGGCGCATGTATTATTACGAGCTCACTGAGTGCAGCTTACCTTGACAAAGAGACTGCGGATCGTATTAAACGCAATACCGATGCTATTATTGCAAAAGATTTGAGTAACAAACAACTTATTTTTGCTAAAGATGAACAAAAAATCAATCAACCTGCAAGTTTAACTAAAATTATGACTGCTATGTTAGCGATAGAAAGTGGAAGAATGAACGACGTGGTAACCATCACTCGTGAAATGATCCAAGTTGAGCCTACCAAAGCAGGTCTTAGAGTTGGCGAAAAATTTTATCTACGTGATCTTGTGAAAGCAGCAATGGTTATGTCTGCTAATGATGCGGCTATGAGTATCGGTGTCTTTTTAGGCGATGGCGATGTCGATAAATTTGTAGCTATGATGAACAGAAAAGCAAAAGCAATTGGTATGAAAAATACTAATTTTACCAATCCATGTGGTTTTGATAGTAGCCATTTTGGCAACCACTACTCTACTGCACTTGATCTTTTAACACTCAGTGAATATGCCATTAAAAACAGTGCCTTTAATGATATGGCAAAACTAAAACGCCATGACTTTCAATCCCTCAATACCAAAAGAGGCTATGCAGCATACACACACAATAAACTTCTTAACAATTACAAATACGCCGTAGGTATTAAAACAGGATTTACACAAAAAGCTGGCCCTTGTTTAATTGCAAGAGCAAAAAAAGATGATAAAGATATTTTAGTGGTAATGTTAAACTCAGAACACCGATGGAATGACATTAAAACTATTTTTGAAGATGTACTACCAGATATAACAGAGACAAGAAGTACCGCTAAAAAAGCCGCTGTACCTTCTAAAAACAGTAAGAAAACCGCTTCTGGCAAGAAAAAAGCACAAAAAATCGCTTAGGCTTGTCTCTTGACAAGCCCTTCGCGGGCTTCTACTTTGAAAATCCCTTCGCTCTTTCATACGACGCTTCCATCGCTTTAATAAAGCTATCTCTCACTTTTCCCTCTTCAAGTTTTGCATAACCTGCGGCTGTTGTTCCAGCTGGAGACATCACTTTATCTTTTAAAATTGCTGGATGTTCACTTTTAAGTACTTCTCCAACACCTTCAAACAAGGTTGCAACATATTGGTAGGTGATATCACGTTTCATTCCAAGATTAACAGCACCATCACTGAGTGCCTCAGCCACCAGCGCGATCCATGCAGGAGCAGAACCTGAAAGTCCCGTTGCGATATCTAGCTCTTTCTCACTCTCAAGCCAAAAGCAACGACCAATAGAACTTAAGATATCCATTGCTTCATCTTTGAGCGCAGCATCGCCACATAGAGAAGTTGCAGATTTGCGTACCAATGCCGCCATATTTGGCATGGAACGAATGTAGTGTTTTGCCATAATGCCAGCTTTGAGCTTTTCCAAACTCACACCCGCCATAATGGAGATGACGCCTTCTGCAATGCCTTTGGTATGAAGTGTACCAAACGATTGCGGTTTAATCGCGAGAATAACAATATACCCTTCCAATGAAGGAATTTCGCTTACAATTTTAATACTCGGATAGAGTGCCTGTAACTCTTCTACTCTTGGAGGATATGCTTCTACTACAGTAATATCTTTTACGTGTAAACCTTGGAGCATCGCTCCACCCATATTGCCAGCACCAATTAAAAGTAACTTCATTGACATTCCTATGCTAATTTTGAAGAATTATAGCGCAATAATTACTGGTATCGAAGCGCCTCAATAGGCTCTAAGTTTGCCGCTTTTCGCGCAGGATAAAATCCAAAAAAGACTCCCACGCCTGTTGCCACTAAAAAAGAGATCATGATAGAGCTTTGTGTAATAGCAACGCTAATCGAAAAGAATTTTTGAACCAATAGCGCACCGCCCACTCCCACACACACACCAATCAAACAACCAATGATAGAAATCATCAAGGCTTCAAGTAAAAACTGCACTAGGATATGACGCTGTTTTGCACCAATGGCGATGCGTATACCAATTTCACGCGTTCGCTCAGTCACAGAGACAAGCATAATATTCATAATTCCAATGCCACCGACTAGGAGCGAAATAGAAGCAATAGCTGCTAGCATTAAAGACATGGCTTTTGTTGTTTCTGCTGCCGTATTGGCAAGGGCGGTAAGGTTTCTTATCGTAAAGTCATCTTCCGCATTTTCACGTAGTTTATGGCGCTGTCGTAAAAGTTGAGCGATCTCTTCTTCTGCTTTATCCATCACACTCTCAGAAGCGGCTTCAACCATGATAAAACGCACAGAGCCTTTAAATTGGCTACCAAAAAGTTTTGTTTGCGCTGTGGTTATAGGTACTATGGCTGTGTCGTCTTGGTCTCTACCATCTAAACTCTGTCCTTTTTTTGCAAGAATTCCCACAACTAAATACGGACTGTTTTTAATACGTATGGTTTTACCAACCGGGTCTTCATCACCAAAAAGATTTTGTGCGATGGTCTTTCCAAGCACGACAACACGTGTAGCACCTCTTACATCAGAGTCCATAAATGGATACCCACTCTCAATTTCCCAATCACGTACTTGAAAATACGACGGTGTCGTTCCTGTCACTTGTGTTGACCAGTTTGCAGACTGATAAATCAATTGGGCAGAACCTGATGATGTTGGAGCCGTTGCCAAAATACTCTCTAACTCTTCCATAGCAGATGCATCTGAGATGGTGAGTGTTTGTACCCCTCCACTTCCAAGTCTGACACCTCCTGATGTCATAGAACCTGCAAGAACAATGAGAAGATTACTTCCCATCGAAGCGATGGACTCTTTGACTTTAGCTTGTGTACCTGCGCCTATAGCGGACATAACGATAACAGCACCTACTCCAATCACCATACCCAGCATCGTTAAAAACGTTCTAAGCCTATTGGCACCCATCGCGCGCCATGCTTCAAATAACATAGCCAAACTCATGCTGGCTCTTTTATATGAAGATGTGTTGGTCCATCGTGTTGAATTTTTCCATCCACAAAATTGACCAGTCGTTTAGCATAAGCCGCAATGTCCGGCTCATGGGTGACGAGAACAATGGTAATGCCCTCTTTTTCATTAAGATCACAAAATAATTGCATAATCTCTTGGCTTGTTTTAGTATCTAAGTTTCCCGTAGGTTCATCGGCAAGAATGAGTTTTGGACGATTGACTAATGCTCGTGCAATGGCAACACGCTGTTGTTGTCCACCTGAAATTTGGTTGGGAAGGTAGGTGCCAAACGCTTCAAGCCCTACACTTTTGAGTATCTCTTTTGCGCGGGCTTTACGTTCACTTGCACTCATACCTGCATACACAAGTGGCAAGGCAACATTGTCGATAAGATTTTGTCTAGGGATAAGATTAAAGCCTTGAAAAACAAACCCGATCAGGTGATTACGTAATTCAGCAAGTTTGTCTCTGCTCAGATTTGCAGTATTCTCTCCTCCTAGAAAATAACTCCCCGAAGTCATTTTATCAAGACACCCAAGAATATTCATAAAGGTCGATTTACCTGAACCAGAGGGTCCCATAATCGCTACAAATTCTCCACTTTTAATCGTAATATCCACCCCTTTGAGCACACATACTTCACCTGCATCGGTGTAGTAGTTTTTCGTCAAATTGGTTATTTTAATGACTTCTTCCATTAAAATGGTCTCATCGGTGATGGTGAATTTTTAGAACCATTGGCGTTATTTTTGACCTCTTCAACAATGATTTTATCGCCTGCTTTAAGTACATCTGACATAATCTCGGTAAAACGGTTGTCCGAAACGCCAATGCCTACTTTAATAGGTTTTGGCACACCATTTTCAAAAACATAAACCGTAGCACTATTGCTCTCTTTTTTCTCTTTTTTAAGCTTTTGCTCGCTAGGTTTTTCTTTGTTTGGAGCTACGGTTGATGTTGGTTTATAACGTAATGCTGCATTGGGAATAAGTAAAACATTTTTCTTCTCAGCGATGATGACATTCACATATGCAGTCATACCAGGAATGAGAATTTCATCTGGATTTTCTACTTTGACAACCACATCATAAGTGACAACATTGGAAACCGTTGTGGCATTGAGCCTGACTTGTTTTACAACACCAGAAAATGCCATATTGGGGAAAGCATCCACGGCGAAATTAACATTTTGTCCTACTTTGATACGACCAATGTCCGCTTCGGCAAAGTTTGAGTCAATCTGCATCTGCCTTAAATCTTGTGCAATTTTAAAAAGAACAGGCGCAGATAAACTCGCCGCTACCGTTTGTCCAACATCAATCTGTCTATCAACCACAACACCAGAAACAGGAGAGCGAATGATAGTATAGCCTTGATTGGTTCTATCTTTTTGCGATTGTGCACGAGCTAAATCCAGCGCTGCACGAGCTGATTTCAAGGATTGAACACTTGCGTCTAATTCTTGTTTTGAAATATACTCTTTCGAGAACAACTCACGGGAACGCTTTTCATTGGCAATGGCAAGTTCTAAAGTTGCTTCTGCACTTTTAACATTTGCAGCACTTTGTGCAGCTTGTGCATCAAGAAGTGCTGGGTCAAGTTCAGCAAGTATTTGTCCCTCTTCAACCCTATCATTGAAATCTACATAGAGTTTAATGACCTTTCCTGAGACTTGTGTACCTACCGTAACAAGCACTAAAGGGTTGAGTGTGCCATTAGCGGCAACACTTTGCGTGACATCGCCCATCTCTAAAGTATGAAATTTATACTTAGCCTCAACAGGAGGTTTTGTGTAGTGTAGCCAACCATAATACCCACCAAATCCAAGTGCAATCAGAAAAAGAAAAAGGGTAAATTTATGAAAAAGTATCTTCGTTAAAAAACTCATGGTTGTCCTTTTATCGTTGAAAAATCAAGCGTTCCCATTGACTTTGCAAGGCTCGCTTTAGTGATATACCAGTTATAAAGAGATTGGATATGTTGCTGTTTTGCACTCGCAAGGGCACTTTGCGCACTTAAAAGATCCAAAATGGTTCCTACCCCTGCTTTATACCTACCTAGGGCTAAGTCATACGATGCTTGCGCACTTGCCACCAAATCAGCACTGGTACGTGTCGCTTGTGTTTCACTCACTAAGGTTTGGTAGGTTTTATATACTTCCAAGCTTGCCTCTTGAGAGAGCTTTTCATACTCTGCTTCATTGATTTTGAGCTGTTGCTGTGCTGCTTGGACTTTGTATTTGGTATTGAACCCCGTAAATATCGGAATGCTCACATAAAGCCCTATACTAGACGTTCTTTGAGAAGTATTAAAAACGGTGTCTGTATGCCCTGTGGTAGAACTAAGAGAAAATGAAGGCAGATGCTCTGCTTTAGCAGCCTTCACATTCGCTTCAGCGGCTTTAATTTTAGCGCTTGCTGCCATAAGGTCTGGGCGAAGGCGTCCTGCTTCTTCCATTAAGGCTTTAACATTTTTTTCAAACACTTCACTAGGCAAAAAAAGCTGTGGTGTTTGTAGTTGGATCGTCGTATCTGGCATCAGTCCTAACACACTGGCAAGTTCTCCTTGCGCGCTTTTGACACTTCCTTCTGCTTGAATGCGGTTAAGCATCGCTTGTGAGTATGCCGTTTGCGCTTGAAGCGTATCTGCAGGTGTTGCAGTGCCCACAGAATAGCGTGTTTTAGCAGCATTTAAACTCGCCAATGCCGAGCGCTCTGCTTCAAGGCTTGCTTCCAAAGAGGCGTTTGAGCCAAAAAGCGTGTAGTACGCTTGAACAGCGGAGAGAAACACACTCTGAATGGTATTGTTTTCTGAAAAAAGAGCTACATCCAAAAGACGTCTTGCACTCTCATACGTGGCATCACGTTTACCAAAATCATACAGCAAATAAGAAAGTGTGATGCTGATGTTTTCTTGATCGCCACTTTTCGTCTCACTGCTCTCACTTTTAAGTGCAGAGCCAGAAGCACTCAGTGTTGGAAGATAGGCACTTTGACTGACTCCAACTTGTGCGGCTTGATAGAGTGATGTTTGCCATGCAATCTTTGTTTGAGGATTATTACACAGTGCTGCCATAACAACATCGGAAAGGCTTAAAGATTTGCTCAAATCCGTAGTTGCACATGTTACAAATGTTGCTTGTTGTTTATTTAGAAGAGACTTGGTATCAAACGGATCAAAATCTTCTGCCAACAACACCGATGCCATACCAAAAAGCATACATCCTATAAGGCTAAAACGCATTGGTATCCTTGATTTTTTTATTATGTTAATATTAGCATTAATTTGTTAATGCTTCTTTGTATGTAACGCTTTCGTTTTCATTTGGGTGTATACTTTTATAAATGATTATTGCACAAGGAGTTCCTATGGCTACATCGTTTTCACTCATCTCGATTTCACTCCCAACACCCTTTGCCAAACATGAGGTCGAAACGCTCCTTGATTGTTCATTTAAAAAAGGAATTGAAAAAGCATTTTACCACCAATATCGTGAAACATTTTTAGTCTATACCCAATTTAACGTTTTGACATTCATTAATTGGGAAAAAGAGGCAATGCACCAAGCGCTCATGAAATTGGGGATGAAAGACGCTTCTTTATTGGAACAACGTTATATCTATCAAGATTACCCTATTTTGATTGAGCCTGATTTGGAGGTTACGTGTAAAGTCAGTAACGAGCAGATTATTCTCAAAGAGCCACTTTCGCTCTATCTCATCATCATAGCACTCGTTATTTCACAAAGTGTTGGACTTGAAAAGTATGAGCAAGACCTGAATGCGCATTTTGAAAAGAGCCAACAACTGCTTGATCTTACACAGAGTTATTCACTACTGAAACGCTCAAAACTGATCGAATTTGCGCGCAATCTCACTTCCATTCAGCATGGGATGGTCAGTGATCTGTTCTTACTGGATAAACCTAATATCTTATGGGATAATGAAGAAGCTGAAAAGCTCTACAATAGACTTTCGTCCATCTTAGAGCTCAAAGATCGTTTTGAGATTGTCGAGCACAAGCTAAGTCATCTTAAAGAAGACATTAGCATGGCTCTTGATCTTTTTAACCATAAACACAGTGAGTTTTTAGAGTGGATCATCATCGGGCTCATTGGCTTTGAAATCGTGATGGGACTCATCGAGTTTTTCAAACATTAGTGTGGAGCAACCAACTTTCTAACGATTTTACGCACAATTGGCACCACCGTTAAGACGGAAGGAAACGCTACGATATAAGCTCTCCAAAAGGCTTGGAACCAACGCACTAAAAAATCTTCTACAAGACCTACATTGATGAAGGTAATAACAAACGACATCAAAAGCGTCATAAAAAATGACATTAAAAAGGCAAACACAATAAATTCATACTTCTTTGGAATCAAACATTTTCTCCTAAAATTCTTACCTCACGCTGAGGATATGGAATAGTAACATGATTTTCATGCAATACTTTGTAAAGCGCTAAATTAACCTCATATTGGGTCTTAAAAAAACTCTTGGTTGGAACCCAATAACGAAGTCCAACTTCGATGGAACTATCGCCAAATTTTGCAATGCCAACAACGGGTTTATGTTCTTTTGAAACATCTTTAAATCCAGAAAGCACCTCTTTAATCAAGCTTATAGCTTTAGCAGGGTCTTGCTCATACGAAACCCCTATACTTGATTCTACCACGCGTACATCAAAAGAGTTAACGAGCACGTCACCTATCATCTGTTTATTAGGAACCGTGATGAGTTCTTCATCTTCATTACGAAGCACAGTATAGGAGAGTTTAATCTCTTCAACCACTCCATACACGCCTGCAACAGAGAGCGTATCACCCACTTTAAACGGACGAGAGATAATGAGTAAAACACCTGCAGCATAGTTCGAAACACTGCCTTGAAGTGCCAAACCAGCCGTCAAAGATACTGCACCAATGGCTGCTACAAACGGAGCGATGGAGATGCCTATTTTTCCTAAAGCGATGACAATCATTGCTGCAAAGATCAGTATTTTAACGACATTGGCAATGAATTTTGAAAGCGTACTGTCAAAATGGTGACTTTCAAAAAGGCGCATCAACAATGTATAGGCATATTTTGCAGCAAACCATCCGATAATAACGATGATAAGTGCACCTAGGAGTTGAAAACTATAGTTGGTCAAAAACTCAATAACGATGTTGTAAAACTTCTGAAGGGTTTGTAGTTCTTTATCCATCATTTTGCCTTTTTTGTTAGTAAAAATATTATAGCACAGGATAGAGTTGAAGGAAGAAAGAGAGTATAATGACTTTTAAAGTTTTGCAACTCAAAATGGTACAACAGTAAACATTTTGAAATCAAAGAGGAAGAGAGCTTCATGAGAGTTTCAAATGTGAGATTTGAAGATTTTTCATCGCTGAAAAAACACATCGCACAAGAGGCTTTTTCAGATGAAAAGTCCCTTCTGGTACAATTTTTCGATGGACGTAATGACGAGCAAGGCTTTAGGGATCTTACGACCACCCTTGTAGAATTACTCCCACATGCAACTATTTTAGGGGTGACAACCGCAGGAGAAATCCTTGATGGAAAAATGGTTGAAAACTCTGTCATTCTCTCTTTTTGTACATTTTCACACACCACTCTCATTCCACTTCATACGCGTCATTGTGATTTTAATGGTGGTATTTGCGTTACACAACACCTCAGCAAAAATGTCAAAGCAGCCATTTTTTTTAGTGAAGGACTTGTTGGTAAACCTGAGGAATTTCTAAGTGGCGTGAACTCTGTACGTAAAGACCTCACGATTGCAGGGGGTGCTGCTGCGGATTACGGAAGATTTACCAAAACATTGATCTCCTTAAATGGTATGGTCTATGAGCATGGCGTTGTGGGTGTTGCATTTGAAAATATCTCTTTAAAAGTTCTCAACAACTGGAAACTCAACTGGAATCCCATCGGCAAGCCGATGGTTGTAACTAAAGTAGAACATAATGCCATTTTTGAACTTGATGGTAAACCCATTTTTGAAGTCATCCGTCACTATTTTGGAGACGATGTTGTTACAAACTTACCTTCAAGCATCGTAAAATTTCCACTGATCAAAACAGAAAAAGGGGTCAATATCGCCAGAGCACCTATTGCAGTTATGGAGAATGCCCTTATTTTCGCAGGCAATTTCAACACAGGCGATAAAGTGCGTTTTGGTATCGCAAATATCGATGAAATTGTTGAAAACAACAATGCAAGGCTGCTTTTAGAACCTGAAGTTGTCTGGATATATTCGTGTATGGGGCGCAAAGCCTTTGCAGGCGAAATCTTAGAAAACGAGTTTCATACTTACAATTTTTTAGGCACCACCTGTGGCTTTTTCAGTTATGGAGAATTTTTTAAAACACCGCATTCCACACAAATGATGAACCTAACCACAACGGTTTTTGCACTCAGTGAACACGAAAATTTAGTAGCCCTACCGCAACCTGAAATGAAACCGTTAGATGAAAAACATAAAAATCTTGCTGTCATGTCAAGACTTACCAATGCCGTCGTCGATGAGCTTGAACATACGATTAAAACACTCGATGCCTATAAATTAGCACTTGATGCTAATTCGATTGTTTCCAAAACTAACACAAAAGGAATCATCACCTATGTCAATGATCTTTTTGTCGAAATTTCAGGCTATTCTAGAGAAGAGTTGATCGGAAAATCACACAGAATTATTCGCCATCCAGATGTACCTAATGGCACATTTAAAGAGATGTGGGAAACCATCAAAAGTGGTCAGGTTTGGAAAGGGCTTATTATCAACAAAGCCAAATCAGGAGAGGCTTACTATGTTGACACAACGATTATTCCACTCTTTGATGAAAACCAAAACATCGTAGAGTATATCTCCACGCGAAATGACCTTACAAAAATTATTAAACAACAAAAACAGATCCAAAAACAAACAACCGATGCACTGACAAACCTTCCCAATAGAATCAAACTTTTTGAAGACATTGCACTCTCTTCCTCACCTATCATTGCGCTCATCAACATCGATAATTTTGGTGAGATCAATCGTTTTTATGGATTTGAAAGTGGCAATGCCCTGCTTGTAGAGTTTGCAACACTTTTTATGAATATTCTTAGTCTGACCTCTTATACACTCTATAAACTAGAAGCCGATAACTTCGTGATTTATGGCGACAATGAAAATCCAGAAGCATTTTGTGCCAAGATAGAAGAGATTATTCGAGATACCCATGAACATCAATTTTTAGCAGACTTACAAGGTATTACTGCGCGCATTAGTGTTGGAATTGCAACTGAAAAAACACAAATTCTCTCACATGCAGAAGAAGCCCTAAAACAGGCACGTTTACGCAATGTTGATTGGATGCGCTCAACTAAAGAAGATGAAGCCATCCATCTACAAAACTTTCAGATGCTTCACACGCTTAAAAGCGCTATTGAACATGGCAGAATCGTTCCATACTATCAAGCACTTGTTCATCTCAAAAGCCAAAAAATCTCAAAATATGAGAGTCTCATTCGTTTAATGGACGAAAACGGCAAGGTCTATACACCCTACTTTTTCTTGGATGTGGCTAAAAAATCAAAATATTATTTGGCGCTCACTCGCATTATGATTCAAAAAACACTGCACGATTTCGAATATCGAAAAGAGAGTGTTGCTATCAACCTTTCTGTTGAAGATATCGAAGATCAAGAGACAGTTTTATTTATCGAAAAAGCCATCAAAAACTTTCCAGAACCATCACGTATCACCTTTGAGTTGACAGAAACAGAAGCCATAAAAGACTATGTTAGCATCATTTCATTTATCAAGTCAGTCAAAGATCTGGGCGTTAAAATTGCCATTGATGATTTTGGAAGTGGGTATTCAAACTTTGCGTATTTAGCGCAATTCAATGCCAATATCTTAAAAATTGACGGTACGATTATTAAAAAAATAGCAACTGACACTAACACATATCAGATCGCAGCAGCCATTAATGACTTCGCAAAACGACTGGGACTACAAACCGTTGCAGAGTTTGTTTTTGATGAAACGACCAATAATGTTGTTAAAGATCTCAATATTGACTTTGCACAAGGTTACTACCATGCAGAGCCTTTACCAATCGAGAAATTACCATAGTGCTTATTTTTTGATGGAGTAAGCACTCTCTTTAGTCCCCGCATAAAAGACAACAATTTCCACAGGTTCAGCTCCTTCGTTAACACCATAATGCCATTTATCCACCACTTCGATGAGCGCCTCACCTGCTTTAAGGTGTAGTGTTTTATTATCTTCTGTCACGACTTTAAGCGCACCTTTTACCATATAGCCTGCGTTAATGATGGGGTGCTTGTGTAGTGGAAGTTCTGTATGAGGGGGAATGGTAATCTTCAACACCGAAATCTCAGGTGCTTCTTTAGGGTATAAGGGCATGGTTGAGCCATCCCAACTCTTATCGGACTTTGCAAGCGTTATAGACTCTACGTTTCCAGAAGCATAGCCATAGCTCATTAGAAAAATAAAAATGCAAAACAGCTTTTTCATCTTAGTCCTTTTGATGGGAGTTTTAAAGTCATTCTACTTTAGAAGACAGAGGTTGTCAAGAAAAAAATCAAAGAGCATAATGACTTACATCAACATGAAAAAGGAGTGATTTTTGCTACAATGATTATAAAACAACTAAAGATGACTTATGAAAAAACTACTTTCACTCATACTTTTTTCTTTCTCTCTTAGTGCCGCCGCGCCACTAGGTGAAACACTCTTTAATGGCAACTGTGTCACGTGCCATACCATCAGTGTGCCAAACTCTGCTCCATCGACAAAAGAGCTTCAAGCACGCTATAAAAAAACATATGAATCCAAAGAAGCTTTTGTATCGGCTATGGCAACATGGATTATCAAACCCAATGCTAAAACAGCACTCATGCCTGAAGCTATTAGCAAGTATGGGTTAATGCCTGAACTGGGCTATGACAAACAAACCCTAGAAGAGATTGCTTCGTATCTCTACGACGTAAGGCTTGGTCAATGAGTAACCTTTTTACACTTCATTACAGCTGCCTCATTGATGCTTCCATCGAAGAGGTGTGTGCGTTTCACACAGACACACGAAATCTACCACTCATCACACCTCCTGCCATTGGTGTGACAATTGTCTCCTCTCACAACAACACTGTCGTACTGGATATCAAAAAATTTGGATTTACCACACGTTGGAAGATAGCGATAGAAAAGAAGTGTCCTTCAAGCATTGTTGACGTAATGCTTCAAGGTCCTTTTGCCTCTTTTAGGCATGAGCGACGTTTTATCGCAAAGAGTGAACAGCAAACTCTTATGGAAGAGACTATCTACCTCGCATCACCGATACCTTTTTTGCAATCACTCTTTTTTAAATTTGTCAAAAAAGATATGGATGCCATGTTTGCTTACCGTCATGTAAAAACGAAAGAGTATTTTCTTCGTCTCAAAAATAAAGGAAATGCCCTTTAAGTTAGTGGATATTTCTTCTTTTGAGATACAAAATTTTTTCACATTCAATGACAAAGTAAACCAATGCACTAGATCCTAGCGTAATCACCCACTCAAGTATCCCTAAAGGGGCACTTTTAAAGAGCTGGTTCATAAATGGCATATAGATAAAAAGAAGCTCTAAGATGCTCACAAGCACGGCTCCTAAAAGCAATAAAGGATTACTAAAAAAGCCTATTTGAAACATCGAATAGTGCAAAGAGCGGCAATTAAACAGATAAAACATCTCACCAAACACAAAAATATTGACAACCAACGTTCGTGCAACCTCTTCACTCATCCCAACATTTTGAACATAGAAAAAGGCACTTAACGCGCATAAAAAGAGCAGTATTCCCACTAATGCGACATTAAAGATAAGCCGTCTTGTTAAGATAGGCTCATTGACATCGCGTGGTGGTCGATCCATCAAGTTTTTTTCTTTAGGCTCATACGCCAGCATAATGCCAAGCACACTATCTGTGACCATGTTGATCCAAAGAATTTGCAATGGTAAAATCGGGAGTGCAATGCCTGCTAAAATAGCAAAGATCACGACCAGTCCTTCTCCCATGTTAGAAGGTAATATCCACGTGATAAATTTGATGATGTTATCATACACCACCCGTCCCTCTTCCACAGCATCTTCCAGGGTTGCGAAGTTGTCATCCGTCAAAATCATGTCGGCAGATTCTTTGGCAACCTCTGTTCCCATAACGCCCATAGCAATACCAATGTTGGCTTGGCGAAGAGCAGGAGCGTCATTGACCCCATCGCCTGTCATAGCCACGATATGTGAAAGAGACTGCAGTGCCTTGACAAGCCTTAGTTTCTGCTCAGGCGCGATACGTGCAAAAACGGCAACTTTTTCTACCAAAGAAGCCAGTGCCTCATCACTCAAAGCATCGATCTCTTTGCCTGTTAACACAGGAGTTTTTTCATGCGTATCAAGCCCAATGGAACGTGCTATCGCAAGAGCAGTTGTGCGATGATCTCCCGTAATCATCTTCACTGCAATACCTGCTCTATAACAGCTTTGAATGGCTTCGATGACACCAACTCGTGGTGGATCAATCATCCCTTGTAAGCCTAAAAAAATGAGTCCATTCTCAAAATGATGATGTCCTAGCTGATCTACTTTTTCATTCATGTACACTTTGGCAAACGCTAAAACGCGTAAACCTTCTCGCGCCATATTTTCGGCATGTGCTTCTATTTGAGCTCTATTGATAGGCAAAAACACACCCTTCTCATCCATATAGGTATCGCATCGCTCAATGATTTTCTCTACAGAACCTTTAAGATACACTGGAAAAGTATCTTCAGCAATGGCGTGATACCCAGATGCCATATACTGCCGTTCTGACTCAAAGGAGAGTGTGTCAATATGATGCAATCCTTCTTTTAACTTTTCTTCGTGAATACCTGCTTTTTTAGACGAAACGATAAGCGCGCCCTCAGTAGGATCACCTTCTATAACATAAAGACCATCTGTGAAAACATGGCGTGATGTATTGCATAAAATGCCTGCAACCAATGTCTCGTAAAGCGCACTCCCTTTAAGTGGTATATGCGGTAGTGCATCAATAAAAATCTCACCTTTAGGCTCATACCCACTTCCACTGAGGTCATAGAGTTTATCTGCAGCCATCATCTTAGTTACGGTCATGGCATTTTGCGTAAGCGTGCCTGTTTTATCGCTACAAATAACTGTTGTACTGCCTAGTGTTTCAACTGCGGGAAGCTTGCGAATAATCGCGTTTTTATTTGCCATCTTTACAACACCAATGGCTAAGATAATGGTCATAGCCGCAGGAAGCCCTTCAGGAATAACACCAACAGCCATTGCCACCGAAGCCATAAACGTAATGACCAACTCTTCACCACGCATAACTCCAATAATAAATGTCACAAGTGCCATACCTAAAATGCCGTAAAGAAGGCGTTTTGAGAAGAATGCCAATTTTTTTGTCAAAGGGGTTTGTAACACATCGGCATTAGAGATCATCGTGTTGATTTTACCCAGTTGGCTCTCATCGCCCACAGCGACCACAACACCAACGCCCTGCCCATAAGTTACAAGCGTTGAAGAAAAAAGCATATTTGTTTGGTCGGCTAAAACGGTGTCTTGAACTAAAACACCGACATGTTTTTCCACAGAAATAGACTCACCTGTCAAAGAGGATTCATCTACTTTGAGCTCTTTTGCATGCAAGAGTTTGATATCAGCTGGAATTTTATCACCAGAGAAAAGAAAAACAATGTCGCCAACAACGATATGGGAAGATTCTAGAAGTACTTTTTGCGAATTTCTTAAAACCGTAACACTGCTATGACTCAATTTTGAGAGTGCTTCAATGGCTTTAATCGCTTTATTTTCTTGCATATAGCCAATAATAGCGTTAATCAACACCACCGCAAAAATAACGCTCGTATCCATCCACTCTTCTAAGAGTGCCATAATCACACACGCAAGCAGAAGAATATAAACAAGCGGTTGGTGGAATTGAAGAAGAAAAAGCTTAAATGCGGATTCTTCCTCTTTTTTACTGAGGACATTTGCCCCATACTTAGCGCGTCTTGCACTGATGTTTTCAGAAGACAAACCTGTTTGTTCATCCACATCTAACGCGGCTAAAAGCTCTTTTGAGCTTAGCGTATGCCAACGGATGGTTGATTGGGGCATCTGTCTTGGCTTATTCGATGTAGTAACTATTTTTTATGAGTTCGTAGTTTTTACACCCAATCTCATCACCAAGTTCGCATGCTCTTTTTAACAGCTTAACAGCGCGCTCTTCTTTTTGAGCAACACCTTGACCATAATAATACATCCAACCAAGCCTTGTACACTCTTTAGCATTGCCTACGTCGCATCCATTTTGATGATAAATCGCCGCATACTCATAATTGCCATCTTGTTCATACAAAAGCCCTAGATGTGCACAACTAGCTCCATCTCCAGCACTACAAGCACGATCATAATAATTTACCGCTTGCTGTAAATCTTCTTTCACACCCTTACCATTTTCATACAAAATGGCAAGACTTGCACAGCCAGTGGCATCGCCTAAGACACATGCTTTTTCATAAAGTTCAGCTGCTTTAGCAAGATTGGTGCCTGCATGTCCATTCTCATACATAAAGCCAAGATTTGCACACCCTTTAGCAATCCCTAATGAGCAAGACTGCGCATAAAGCTCTCTGGCTCTGCTAAAGTTCTGTCTCACACCATCACCCACATGGTACATCGTCCCAAGCTCCAAACATGCTCCACCATTGTTATGGTCACACTCATTTTGAAGCTCACTCTCTCGTGCAAAATCGAGTGCAAATAGCGCAGAAGTTGCAACCATTGCTACGAATAAAAAGAGTTTTTTCATGCTCTTCTCCTTGCCATCATTTTGACTATTATATTACAATACGCTCATGAAGACGACAAAAACAACGACAACATGCTATCAAGAAGCATCTTTTGTGCAGATACGACAAACTTTAAAGAGTGAACGCTCGTATGAATCGCATGCCCACGCAACCCTTTCTATTGGGTTTATGGTTGAAGGAACAACCTCATTTCAAACACCAGATGGAGCATTTTTACTCAAACCTGGAGCGCTTGCGATCATTCCTCCGCACATACAGCATGCGTGCAATCCCATAAAAGGGAATATGCGCAGTTACATTATGGTCTATTTCGATGAAAATTTTTGTATGCAAATTCAAGCAAAATTGTTTCAAGAAACAACTTCTCTTTTACCTCTTACAACGCCTTTGGTATTTCACAAAGAACTCTTTGAGTCTTTTGAAAAAATCATTACTGCTCTTTTAAAGCAACATCATATTGAACATATACACGCGTTAGAAAAATGGCTAGAAACATTTTTTTGGCTCTATACAAAACGTGGCATTCATAAAAAAACCGATAAAACACTGAGTGATGTAGCACACTTTTTAGAAAACCGTCTTGATGATATGCCAAGCATTGAAACACTTGCGCAACGTTTTGATTATAATCCGTTTACCCTCTTACGCCATTTCAAAAAAGCATACGGATGTACTCCTAAACACTATGCGCTGAACATACGCATCGAGCATGCAAAAAAACTTCTACAAGAAGGTAGTTCATTAGCCCTATGCGCACAATACTGCGGGTTTGTAGACCAAAGCCACTTCCATCGTTTTTTTAAACGCTACACTGCACTGACACCTAAAGAGTACCAAGTCAATTTTATACAATAACTTTTTTTGCTTCTGCTCTATGCTTCCATGAAAAAAGGCATTTCATGGTAAGTACTCAATTTTTTACGCTTACATCCATCTACTTTTTAGCGCTTCTTAGCCCAGGTCAAGACTTTTTTCTTATTATCAAACACGCACTTGCGCATGGATACAAAAAAGCATGGTGGAGTTGTTGGGGCATCGCAAGTGGAAATGCCCTGTATATCGTCTTGGCGTACATTGGGCATACTGCATTAAGTGCTTATCCTACACTCATTTCATTCATTGAGTGTGGAGGAGCTATTTTTTTATTTTATCTAGGATGCTTACTATTTTTAGCCCCAAAGCCTCGTATAGATACCTCCTTACACAAAAAAAGTAAAATGGTATTTACGCTTTTTATGCAAGGTTTTTTGTCAGCACTACTCAATCCCAAAAACATTCTGTTTTACTTTTCACTGCTCTTTACCATTATCGAACCAACAACAGCGTTACCTATCAAACTTTTTTATGCGCTTTGGATGATTGGGATGTTACTTGTATGGGATATGTTCGTTGCCCTACTCTTTGGCAATCAACATGCATTAAAGCTGTTGCCATATCTAGGCTTCGTTCAAAAAGTTATTGGAGTGGGGCTGATGGGATTTAGTCTCCATCTTGCCCTAAAATGGTTCTTCAACGCCAGATAAGCTTAGAGGTATCAAAGCCTAATGTCGAAGCATAATGCACAATATGATTAATGTCATCTTGCGTCATTTGAGGAGTGCGGGAGAGTATCCAGAAATACTCTTGGCTTGGTTCACTGATCACCGCATAACGGTAATCTTCTGCTAAATCAATAATCCAATAATTGCCATAAAATGGCCAAAAGAAGGTCACTTTGAGTTTGGCATTACTTTTTTCATCTACTATGTAGGCACGTCCATGTGCCTCTTTTGTACGATTTTCATCGGCTAAGAAACAACTGTTTTTAACACCGATCATACCATCATCTCTAAGCGTATAAAATGCTTCTACTTCGCTACATCCACGTTCAAAGCGATGATCAAACCGTGCAATCTCGTACCAACGTCCCAGATAACGCTCTAAATCCACAGATGAAACCGTAGGAAGTTCATTTGCATAGCCCCAAAAGAGGCTTAAACAGAGCAATAACCATTTTTTCATTTGTATCCTTAGTACATACTTATTTAAGAATTTTAATCAAAAAGGATTAAAAGGTTTCTATGTTTAAAAGATTACATTGCAGATAACAAAGAAATCTTTTTTGCACAGCATTATGAACTATGCAAAAAAGAGTCTATTTATTTTTTGTGATTTTTACCTTTTCCAAAAGGCTTGAAGAAAACAACCAAGAAAGGTGAGAAAAGAAGATCAGAAACAATCGCAACGATAAGAACAATCACCGTTAAAAGTCCAAAAATCAACGTTGGAATAAAGTTTGATGTGACCATTACTAAAAAGCCTACAATGGTTGCTAGTGAATAATAGAACATACCAAAAGCAATTGTGCCGTGTGCTCTATGCATCGAAGCGATGTAATCACCATCAATTTTAAGCTCTTCCCTAAAGCGGTAATAGTAATGAATCGTATTGTCCACCGTAATACCAAGAGCAATCGAAGCAATGGTAATACTCATCATATCGAGTGGAATGTTTGCAAAACCCATGATGCCAAAAATAACGCTAATCGGAACCATGTTAACCGTCATGGCAAGCATCGCAATTTTCAAAGAACGGAACAGGAACAAGAACATACCACCTAACGAAAGCACAGCAAGACCAAGTGTGGAGATTTGTGAAGAGAAAAGAGACTGGAGCATGTTGTTATAAAGCACCATCATTCCAACAAGATTGTAGTTCTCTGTCTCTAGTCCTACTTTGGTATGCAACTCAGTTTGAATGGTTTGTAAAAGCTCATTACGTCTAAGATCTTTCATAGAATCCACAACTCTAATAACAAAGCGTGCTTCATCATGCTCAATGTTGACATATGGAGAAATAAGAATTTTTTTGTACTCAGCAGGAAGTTCATTGTACATCAGTGCTAATTCAAAGTTATCAAAGTCTTTACCATCTTTCAGAATTCGCCCAACTTTAGAGAGTGTTCCAAGAGAAGAGACATTGCCTACTTCTGGTAATGAAAGCAGATAGTCATGTACTTTTAAAATTGTCTCCATTTTTTGCGCTGTAAACCAGTACTTCGCATCATTACTCATCTCATCAAATTCATTTTCAAAACCATCGATAGGCGAAGCGGATGCATCACTTTTAACATCTACTTTAGCTTTAGGAAATTTCACAACAATTTCTAAAGGTGTTGTTCCACCCAGATTATTGTCGATCTTTTTCATACCTTTATAAATTTCAGTATTTTCTTTAAAGTAGTTAATAAAGCTATTTTCTACCATCAAACGAGAAGCACCTAAAATACTAAATATGGCAAGAGAAACAACCACACCAAGGATGAGTTTTCCATGATGCTCGACAATTTTTGCAAAGCTCTCATTGAGCGTAAAGGCATTATCAAATGCCATAATTGGAGGCTCTTTTTTAAGAAGCATCATCATAGCAGGAAAAAGTGTATAGGTCACAAGCAATGACATGGTTACACCGATGTTCATCATATTACCCAAATCGATAATCGGCACGATATCACAGGTCATCAAAGAACCAAAACCAGCAACAGAGGTCAAAATAATAAAGATCGAAGGAACACCCATACGCTCAAAAACAATGCCTAAAAGCTCTTTTTGCGATACATCAGGGAAAAGCGTATACTCTTCACGGTAACAGACGATAAGATGGATAACCAAAGAAAGCGTTGTAATCAACTGCATTGCAACATAATTGGAGGAAATAACGGTTATCTCTAGTCCAATAAGTGCATTGATACCCGTCGTAATAACAACGGCACTGATAGAGACAATAATAGGAATAACAACAAAACGTATTTCTCTAAAAATCACCCATAATATCACAATCATAACCACTAAAATGGCAATACCATAAAGAGCGATGTCATTTTTAACAAAGCTGATCATATCGTCGGCGATCATCATAACACCGCCTAAAAAGAGATCTCCCTCACCTTTATAAGGCTTCAATGTTGCTCTGACATTTTCTATGAGTTGGTGGGTATCATCACGTGTGCTATCGCGATATGCTTTAAATGCTATCTTTGCATTTTCAAATTGTACTCTTTCTTCTTTACTTAGGTCTCTCTCTTGCTCTAAAAGAATAAATTTATTGCGGTTTGTAAGAAGTTCTGTATATTTTGGGTCATCTTTGAGGTTCACCATAATTGCGGTGGTTTTAAAATCGCTACTAACAAGATTTTGTGCGTATAAAGGACTTGTTGTTAACTCTTTTTTGACTAAAGATTTATCGACATTAGGAGACTCTAATGTTTGAACATTTCCAATCACCTCTTGAATAGGCTTTGGAGGACTTTCTAAAAGAGGAACGTCTAAAATAGAAGTAATACTCTCAACACCATCGACTTTGAGTAAAGCCTCTTTGATGCTTTTAATCGTGGAGAGCGTTTTTTCTGAAAGCATATCTTCTTTTGGACTAAAAGAGACAACAAGATAGTCAGGGCTAATGTAGCGGCCATGCACTTCACGTGTTAATTTTAAAGATTGATCATTTTCAAGAAGAAGCGTTTCAGCAGAAGCATCGATGCTTAGATATTGTGAGTAGTAACCAAAAACACCTGTGATAATTGTCAAAGCGAATAAAACGGCTTTGTAATGTGCTGTAATAAAATTAGTATAGAGTTTTAACATCAGGGCTCAGCTTTCAATAAAGATTTAGAGTATCTATAAAAAAACAATTCCATTTGAAATAATGATTCGGGGAAGTCAAGTTGGTGGCGGACAGAGAGGGATTTGAACCCTCGGTCAGGTTGCCCCGACGCACCCTTAGCAGGGGTGTGGTTTCAGCCACTCACCCATCTGTCCAAGTAAAAAGTAGAGTGCAATTATAGCAAGAGTATATAATAAACGGCTTAAGAACTCTCTCTTAAGCCGTTTTATTGATTAAATATATGCAGCATCTTGTGATTTTAAAAGTTTTTCAAGCAATTTTATCTTTAAGCATCACAACAAGCTTAATACCTTCTATAAAATGCATTGGGTACTCCTTTTAGATCAATATATGATCTAAAAAAAGCAAAACTTATTCCCCTGATGGCGTACTAGGAGCTGGTGCAGGAGGCATCGGATGTTTCACCACACCTTCATAAAAAACCGTACAATTTTCATCTTGCTGTTTTGGAGCACTTGGAGCTGGTGCTTTTGATTTTGTTGAGAAAGAGAGCACAACATTACTTAATGCCGTAATGGTTGCATCATCAACTTTCACAGAAGGCTTTGCAAAAGATCCGCTCATTTTTTGTTGAAATGTCGCACATCCTTTTGAATCCAAAAGTGCCGTTTTAAAATCAATAAACTTTTCATCAACGATATTTAGTGTACCTTTGAGCGCAACACGATTTGTTGTTGTACTAAAAGCAACATCACTCAGTTGTATTTCGGAGTAACCTATATCTACTTTGACATTAGCTTCTTTTAGCGTACTGCTTTCGCCTTTTGACATCCCTACCGCACCAGCAAGTAAGTTACCCAATAAAAGACCTTTTGATCTCTGGTTTGGATCAAGTGCTAATGCTATTTTGTCAATATCATACCCTTTAAGAAGGATATCTTCCCCGTAAAGTTGAATAAAACCATTCAAAGTGCTTTTAAATGTATGGGCATCCCCAATAAAAAAAGCCAATTTAAAATCGCCATTTGCACTGCCCTCAAGAAAGTTTTTATTCCATAGTTCCTGAGAAAGATTGGCCAATTTTAATCCAACAAGCTTACTCTTGAGTGAGATTCTCGGTTGTTTGCCACTTAAATCAAATTTACCACTTCCTTGTACGGGAGTGTCAAAGAGAGTGTAGTGAAGATTGTCACTAATAGCGATTGCATCTTTCATTTCAAAAGAAGCAGATATATCTTTCAACATATAATTGCTGTATTGAATTTTATCGACATGAGTATCGCCTATAAATGACAATGCTTGTAATCGATGTTTAGACGAATCATAGTTAATATCATTGATATCAAGCTGAATTTTTTCAAAGGCAACTTGAGCGTTACTGTTAGCATCTGTATACGTTACGTTTGCATTACTAAATTTGATTTTTTTAACGTTGACAAGAGGGAAGCCATCTTCTTTCTCAAGCGTTGTATTACTCTCTTTAGAAGGCTTTTTCTCGCTACTTTTTGCAGGCGTAAGTAATTCATAATTGAATTTACCCTCTTTTGTCTTCTCAACCATCAAATTGAGACTATCAATAGAGATATGTCTTACTTTAACCTCTTTTTTGAGAAGAGCTGAAAGATCAAGAGCAACATCAAAACTACCTAATTTTGCAAAAGGTGCTTCGGGATGATATGTTGGATTGGTAATCTCCACATCAAAAATACTAACCCCTGCAGGTGAGAGTGAAAGAGTTATGTCACCGCGAATAACCAGTTCATATCCCGTACTCTCTTTAATTGCTTTTTGAATACGTGGTTTGTACTCATTAAAATCGATCACTTTTATAAGTAAGAAAAAAGCAACAATACTAAAGGCAAAAAATAACACGATACTTAACAATATCTTTTGAAACATTCTTCCCTCTTAGTCTCTAAATATTTTCAATAATTTTCTTTACAATGCCTAATGGGTCGCTATTATGATAAATTGGGCGCCCTACTACGATAAAATCAGAGTGTTCTGCTTTTGCTGTTTCAAGGTCTGCCACACGTTCTTGGTCATTGCTGCTCTCACCAAAAGGACGGATACCTGGGGTAAGCGTTAAAAATGAATTCGATGTATGCGCTTTAATATCCAAGCTTTCATACACGGAACATACCACGCCATGTAACCCACTGATATACGCATCTTTAGCAAAATCAACGGCTTTTTGCTCAATTGGAGTTTTATAAATTGCTTCAAATGAGGCATTATCAAAACTGGTTAGTGCAGTAACTGCCAAAACGATAGGAGGATTTGTAAACGTATTGACACGATCCATCACCATTTTCATAGCTTTTACACCACTAGAAGCGTGAACGTTGAACATATCTACACCCAAACCTATCATAGATTCTGCAGCATCTGCCATCGTATTAGGGATATCATGGATTTTTAGATCTAAAAAGATTTTAAAATTTGGATTGATCGATTTGATTTCTCTAAGAAGTGCCTCGCCATCGCGAATATAAGAGCGAAGCCCTACTTTTAACCAAACATCTTCACTTTTTAGTTTCTGAATCAGTGCAAGATTTTCTTCTTTAGTGGGTAGATCAAGTGCAACACAAAGCTTCATTATTTGCTTTCCCCATCTTTGCAAATGGCATCTAAAACACCATTGATAAATTTAGGGCTAGTCTCATTACAAAGCTTTTTTGCAAGTTCAATTGCTTCATTAATCACTACGGCATTATCAAGTTCTGAATACAGAATCTCATAAGCACCGAGTCTTAATATAGCACGTTCAATTGTTCCTATTTCACTAAGGTTCCACTCTTTTAAATGAAGATTGATTGCTTCATCAATCGCATTCAAGTGCTCTTTTACACCATGGTAAAGTCCAAGTGCAAACTCTTTTTGTTGATTACGAATTTTTTTCTCTTCAAAGAGTTCATCTACAAATTTTTCAATACCCGCATTCCCAATGTCTTCTGCATACAAAAGGGTAATAATACTTTCTCTCGCTTGATGTCGTGTTGCCAAAGCGTTTCCTTATAGATTTTTGTAGAGGCTAATAAGTTCGATCAAACCTGTCATTGCTTCGAAACCTTTGTTTCCTGCTTTGCTTCCAGCTCTCTCGATTGCCTGCTCAATTGTATCGGTTGTTAACACACCATACGTAACAGGTTTTTGATACTTAAGTGCTGTGTTTGCAACACCTTTTGTCGCCTCAGCGGCTACGTAATCAAAGTGAGGAGTACTTCCACGAATGACTGCACCTACACAACAGACAGCATCGTATTTGCCACTGCTTAAAATTTTATCAAGGGCTAAAGGAATTTCATATGCACCTGGCACTAAAATAAGATCTAAATTTTTCTCTTCTCCTCCGTGACGAATAAATGCATCACGTGCACCCTCTACTAAACGATCCGTAATAATATGATTGAAACGACTGTTAATAATCGCTACTTTTTCTTTACCACTGAGAGCAAGTTTTCCTTCAATAATATTCATAATTTTCCTTTTTTACTTTTTCTTATAATACAACATTTTTCGTTACAGTTTAATTATCGCTTACGCCATACACTCACATGTAACGTTTTTATCACGCTTTTATAGTCACTTTCATGTGTGAGCAACTGCATTTTCAGAGGTGCTTTAACCATCTCAAAAAATGGAGAGAGATGTTCATTCAAAGCATCAAATGTACTGTATTTTTCGCCATTTTTCTTAAATCCACCGAGCCATTTCTGACGTGGAGTTTTTGTCTCATCCCAGTCATAAGCACTTGCAATGATCAAAAATCCTTTTGGATTGAGACGCTCTTTGATTTTTTCTAAAAAAAGTGCTGGATCATAGAGTGTATCCAATACATCATTCGCAAGGATAAGATCGTATTCATCAAAATATGGTTTCATATTGTGTGGATCGGCTTGCCAAAACTCTACTTTTTGGACCTTTGGATCAATGTTAAAATCGCTTAGATTTTTCTCAATAAAAGAGGCAAGTTCTCCTTCCTCTTTCAGCGCATATTTAAGCTTACCACTCTCTTTAAAATTGGTTGCAAGTCTCACTACACGTGCTGTAAATTCGACACCATGAACCATCGCAAAATGACGAGCAAGTGCAAAGGTTCCACGTCCAGCGCCACAGCCAATTTCAAGGGCTTTGTTATGTGCACCACACAAATCAATACACAGCTGTGCCATTGCTTCGTAATAATTGTTCTCTTTTTCGCCAAAATGAGCATCACAGATCTGAGAAAGCGCAAAATCTGTCTCATAAAAAACAGAATGTGTCTCTACGGACGCATTAGACTCTACATAGCGAAATCCTGCATGCTGATAAAAATGACGACGAAATGCGTAACGTGAAGCTCTAATAATCTCATTTCCTGTGCTGATCCATGAACCGCCCTTAATGATATTGTGTCTATCATCAAACGTTGGTACGGAAAAGTCATCATACAGTGGATGAACACTAAAGCCATCAAAACCATTGATAGGCGTCTCTGTCCACTGCCAGGCATTGCCGATAACATCATAAAAATCATCGAAAGCAAATGTATCTACAGGCACAGAAGAAGCGAAATACTCCAAGTTTACATTACCAGGTGCTTTATCCCAAAATGGCTCATCATCTTTAACATGAGCATCTCTTAAAACATACCACTCCTCTTCACTTGGAAGACGAATGGATTTACCTTCTTTTACACTTTTCCAATTACAAAATGCTTTGGCTTCAAGGTAATTAATCTCAACTGGCCAGCTCCACGGCATATCTATTTCTTCTGCCATCAAACGCAGTTTGTATCCTGAAGCATCTTTACGCCAGAACAAAGGCATCGTGGCATCTTTATAGCTTTTCCACTTCCAGCCCTCTTCACTCCAATAGCTCTCATTTTCGTAGCCACCTTCTTCGATAAAGCCCAAGAATTCAGCGTTACTCACAAGATACTTAGACGCTTTAAAATCTTTCACTTCTTTAACATGAACACCATACTCGTTATCCCAACCATACAGTGCATCATCTTTTTTCTTTTCTAAACGAAGGGTTGTGCCTTTAACCTCTATAAGTTCATTTTGAACTACAGGTGTATCAAACGGGCAGACTTTCCAAAAATCATTGGATTTCACACGATCAAGTGGAAGTTGGCGAATAAGTACAGAAGAGGTTTCAAGATGAATGCGTTCATGCTCAATACCCATCATAATTGCCCAAAATGGGCTTTCCCACGAAATAGGCATGGAAAGAGGCATCCTTTCAATCAGTTCTAAAATTTTAACTTTTACCTGCTCGCGATACGTCCTGATTTCAGGAATTCTTGGCCATTTGTAATTGGATTGGTTTAAATCATCCCAACTCATCTCATCCACACCAATCGCAAATATCGACTCGTAAACCGGATTAATGCGCTTATCTAAAAGCTTGGCAAGGATCAACTTGTTGATAAAAAACGTTGCGGTATGACCAAAATAAAATACCAATGGATGACGCAGAGGATCTGCTGTGAGATAGTAACTCTCATCATCTTTCATCAATTCAAAGAGCTTTTCATATACCGTATAAGTTTTAAGAAAATACTCTTTGATTTCCGCTCTTTTTTGCTCCGCAGTTCCTACATTTAAAAGAATATTGCGCGTTGGGATGAGTTGCATGTTATGCCTTTAAGCTATCTTGAATCGCTTTAATGTCTTTAATGGCTAAACCTAAATCTTCTAAGTCAAGCATATTCGGTCCATCACAGAGTGCCTCACATGGATTAAAATGTGTTTCAAAGAAGAAACCATCCACTCCAACAGCAGCAGCTGAGCGTGAAAGTGGACGTACAAATTCGCGTTTTCCACCACTTTTACCACCCTCAGTTCCAGGCATTTGCACCGAATGGGTTGCATCAAAGATAACAGGTGCAAACTCACGCATAATCACAAAGCTTCTAGCATCCACAACGAGATTTCCGTATCCAAACGTACTACCACGTTCTGTCAGCCATACGCCAGCCCTCTTAGCCGCTTCATAACCCTCTTCTTTAACACCTCTGGTATCCAATACTTTTTTGACAGAATAACGCATATCCGCAGGATTTAAAAACTGTCCTTTTTTGATATTTACCACGCATTTTGTTTGCGCTGCTGCGACCAAAAGGTCAGTTTGACGGCATAAAAACGCAGGTATTTGAAGTACATCAACCACTTCACCTACAGGTTTTGCTTGGGTATAGTCGTGAATGTCTGTTAATAGTTTGTAACCAAACTCTTTTCGTACCTCATCTAAAAGTTTCAAACCTTTATCTATTCCTGGGCCTCTAAAACTGTCGATGCTCGTGCGATTTGCTTTATCAAAACTACTTTTAAAATAAAAATCTATGGTCTTATCTTCATGATAGCTCATTAATTTTTCTGCAACCCTAAAAAGGTTGTCTCTACTTTCAATGACACATGGTCCTGCTATTAAAATCACTCTTTCTCCTTTGCTACGATAATTCCACTAAGAACGACTAAGAGTATACCAAATAGTCCAACAATATCAGGTAAATCATCTCCCAATACCACACCGATAATCAGTGAAAAGAAGATAATCGAATACCCAGCAGCGCCTACAACTCCTGCTCGTGTCGTTGCAAATGCTTTTGTCATATACACTTGCCCAATGGCTCCTGAAATACCCATCAATAAAATATACAACCACTGTATGCCTGAAGGCATTAAAAAATGGCCAAGCATAAAATCAAACATCGGTGTATGAAAAAATTCACTTAAAACCATAAAGAGAGCGGGAAAAATTGTTCCTGTTGAGACAAAAGCAAGGACAATAATGCGCGTATCATAGACTTTGTTAAGTTCTCTTACACTCGTATACGCAAGGGCTGCACCAAGTCCACTAAAAAGCCCAAAAAGGTCTGTTTTTGAAAGCATAAAACCACTTGGTTTCATGACCAATACAATACCTATAAATCCAATAAAAACAGCCAACCATGCTTTCCATCCCATATATTCTTTCAAAAAGAAAAATGCAAGGATCGCCGTAAAAATAGGAGCGGTTCGTGAAAAGGTTATGGCATCTGCGAGGGGAATATGTGCAATGTTATAGAAAAAAACAAGCATGGAAGCAAAGCCAATGAGAGCGCGAAACAGCAGTAACCAAGGCTTCCCACCCACTTGTTTGATAGGTAATTTAAAGATACTAAGCGCAACCACCATCATCGTAATACCGTTGCGAAAAAAAACCACCTCTACTGAGTCCATACTTTGGCTTAAAACCTTTGCAAAAGCACCATCAAATGCAAAACTAAATGAAGAGAGCAACATAAATAAAACACCCTTATTTATACTGCCGATAAACTGTCTCAAAATGACTCCGATCAAATACATAAGTGCGTTATCTTAATCAATTCTGTGTTAAAATCCGTTGATTTTTTTATCTTGATTGAGGACAAGCTATGAATCTTCAGCCTCTCTTGGACTACACGTTTTTAGGGCTTCCTATTACGCATATTGGCATTGCCATCACTATTTTTCTTACGACACTTTTTTTGAAAAATATCCTTGCGGCAATTATCCTAAAACCACTTAAGACCATTGCCAAACGTACACGTACTAAAACAGATGACAAGCTTATTAGTGTTATCGAAGAGCCCCTAAAACTGACCATTGTTCTCATTGGCGCTTACGTAGCAACTCTATGGCTACCATTTACCCATTTTGATCATATTGTTGATCTTTTCATCAAGTCATTTATTACATTCATCATTTTCTGGATTTTATACCGTGTGGTTGATAGTTTTTCCAATCTTTTTAACTTTTTCTCCTCAAAATTTGGGAAAGAACTCAATGAAGATATTCAGCATTTTATGATTAAAGCCATGCGTGTTCTCATCATTGCGCTTGGTATCATGGCCATTTTGCAAGAATGGGGCATCAATGTCAGCGCTTTTGTCGCTTCTTTGGGACTTGGAGGTTTGGCAGTCGCATTAGCCGCAAAAGATACTGTTGCTAATCTCTTTGGATCACTGGTTATTTTTACAGATCGCCCTTTTAAAGTGGGCGATTGGATCGAAACACCGGTGGTAGAAGGGAACATTGAAGAGATCGGCATTCGCTCTACAAAAGTGCGCACCTTCGCTCAAGCCCTTGTCAGTGTGCCTAATGCTACAATTGCCAACACGCCTATTACCAACTGGTCTCGTATGGGCAAACGTCGCGTAAAAACGCACTTAGGATTGACTTATAATACTTCTATCGAGCAACTCAAAACTATTTTAGAAGATATTAGAGCCATGCTTGCTGCACACCCTGATGTTCATAAAGAGACCATCATCGTTAACTTTGATGAATTTGAAAGCAGCGCACTCAGCATCTACCTCTATTTTTTCACCAATACCATTGTGACAAAAGAGTATTTGCAGGTCAAAGAAGA
>Ga0209016_1000484_pt1 | contig 46558 bp, 37 predicted proteins | sample EPASupsiteSAE305_FD_187265 | JGI IMG/M metagenome (GOLD analysis project Ga0209016, IMG submission 187265) | Bioremediated contaminated groundwater microbial communities from EPA Superfund site, New Mexico - SAE3-05 (SPAdes) (version 2) | ecosystem: Environmental > Aquatic > Deep subsurface >... | reverse complement strand
GGTCAGGAAGCCTTGACGCTGGAACTGTAACCCTCCGGCCCTCTTGCCGGAATACGAACGGAATATTAAATGGATCTTGTTGATCTCATTCAGGAAAAAAGATTTCTCGGTCAGGAGTTTCTCGCCTGGCTCTGGTATAAATCGGAAGAACGTGGCGGCAGTGTCGAGGTGCCCGGCCGGGGCGATGTCCTGGTGGTGTTTGAAAAGCACATGCTACTGGAGTATGGCGAGGGCGATGCTAGTGAAAAGGTGATCTGCCGCGGCTTGCAGACCGAGCTCAAGGAAGCGCGGGCCGGACTCGGCCTGGCAAAAAAACCGGAGCAGGCCCGTATCCGCTTGGCGCATGGCGATTATGAATTCAGCGTGACTCTGACCGCGGCAATTTTCGAATTCCGCAACATTCGGCTGCCGAAAACCGTGGACTCGGTCGACGAGGGCAAGAATGCCGCAAGCATGGAGGGGCGCATTCTTGAGCGGATCGCGCTCTTCGAGCAGTTGACGCAACTGGTGGGCGACCTCTTCCGCCAATTCATCAATATCAGGGCCTCGCACCTCTGGAACGAGGAACTGGTCAAGATTCGCGCCTGGATTGAGTCCGGTGCCCACTAGGGATAAATCCTTAACAAATATATTGCATTTATGGAATTTGAAACCGTGATCGGGCTGGAAATCCATGCCCAGATGAAGACCAAAAGTAAGATTTTTTGCGGCTGCTCCACCGAGTTCGGCGCGCCGCCCAACACCCATACCTGCCCGGTTTGCCTGGGCATGCCGGGTTCGTTGCCGGTACTTAACCGCAAGGTGGTGGAGTCGGCGATCAAACTGGGACTCTCTACCGAGTCCACCCTCAACCGGGAAAATCGGTTCGCCCGTAAAAATTATTTTTACCCTGACCTGCCCAAGGGCTATCAGATCTCCCAGTTCGATCTGCCCATCTGCGAGCACGGACGGATCGAGATTGAGGTGGAGGGGCAGCCGCCCAAGACCATCGGCATCACCCGCATTCATATGGAGGAAGACGCCGGCAAGCTGGTGCACGACGAGCGCGAGCCGCTCAGTTATGTTGATCTCAACCGCACCGGCACGCCGCTGCTGGAAATCGTCAGCGAGCCTGACCTCCGTTCGCCGGAAGAGGCGGTGGCATATCTGAAGAAACTGCATGCCATTGTCCGCTATCTGGATATCTGCGACGGCAACATGCAGGAGGGCAGTTTCCGCTGCGACGCCAACATTTCCCTGCGGCCGGTGGGGCAGCAGGAGTTCGGCACCCGCACGGAGCTGAAAAATATGAACTCGTTTCGCAATGTGCAGCTGGCCCTGGAATACGAGGTGCGGCGGCAGCGCGATCTCTTGCTGGAAGGCTGCAAGGTGGTGCAGCAGACGCTTCTCTGGGATCCGGACCGCAACCGGACCGAACCGATGCGCGGCAAGGAGGAGGCCCACGATTACCGCTATTTTCCGGACCCGGACCTGATCCCCGTGGTGCTGGACGAGGCTTGGATCGAAGCGGTCCGCCGGGAATTGCCGGAACTGCCCGACAAGCGGCGGCTGCGGTTTGTCCGCGATTTCGAGCTGAGCGATTACGATGCCGAAATCCTCACCGCCTCCCGTGAGTTGGCCGACTATTTCGAGGAGGCCTACCGGGAATCCGGTAATGCCAAGAAGCTCGCCAACTTCATTGGCACCGAGTTGCTGCGCGAGTACGGGCCGGAACGGATCGGGGCCTGCCCGGTGCGACCGGGGCAACTGGCCCGTTTGCTGGTGATGACCGAGGAAGGTACGATTTCGGGCAAAATCGCCAAGTCGGTCTTTGGTGAGATGCTGGCAAGCGGTGGTGACCCGGAACAGATCGTCAAGGCCAAGGGGCTTGTGCAGATGAGCGACGAGGGCGCCTTGGTTGCCCTGGTGCGAGAGATTCTCGCCGCCAATCCGGAACAGGTGCAGCAGTTTCGCGAAGGCAAAACCAAGGTGATGGGCTTTTTCGTCGGCCAGTTGATGCAGAAGACCAAAGGCCAGGCCAATCCGCAAATGGCCAACAAGCTGTTCCAGCAGGAGTTGAACACCTAAGGACAACCGTGGACAAGAGTGAGTGGCAAGATAAGGGGGAAGGCCATCGTCAGCGGCTCCGCGACAAGTTTCTTGCTCAAGGAATCGAAGCCTTCACCGACAGCGAGATCATTGAGCTGTTGTTGACCTTCGGCACGCCGAGGGCGGACTGTAAAGAGGCCGCGCGCGCCGCCTTGGCGCAATTCAAAACCCTGCCCGCCGTGCTTGACGCCGCGCCGGTGCAGTTGCAGCAGATCAAGGGGATCGGCCCGAAAAACACGTTTGCCCTTCAGTTCATCCAGGGCGTGGCCCGGCGCTATCTCCACCAGCGGATCGTGGGCAAGCAGTATGTCCGCTCCTCCCGCGAGGTAGCCGATTATCTGATCCATTCCATGCGCGGCCTGGCGCATGAGGTGCTGACCGTGGTTTTCCTCGACGCTGCCCAAGGGATCATTGACGCCACCGTGGTCGCCGAAGGCACGGTGACGGTCAATACCGTCTATCCCCGTGAGCTGGTCAAGCAGGCCCTGGCCCGCAACGCCAGCGGCCTGGTCCTCGCCCACAACCATCCCTCTGGCACGCTCGTCCCTTCCCGCCAGGACGAGGAATTGACCCGGTCGCTGTACCTGGTCTGCTCCTTCATGCACATCAACCTGTTGGACCACCTGATTATAGGTGGGGGCGATCAGGTCTACAGCTTTGCCGATCAAGGAATCATGGCCCGAATCCGCGACGACTGCCGCCGGATCCTTGAGCGGACCGGCTGATGAACCTCGCCACCCAGGCCGGATTGTACCTGCATGTGCCCTTTTGCCGCCAGAAATGTCCCTATTGCAGTTTTTATTCCTTTGCCCCCACAACCAGGGACCTTCCCCGCTTTGTTGATGCCGTCCGGTTGCAGATGCGGCAGATGGCCGAATTGCCCGAGGTGCAGGCACTCTCCTTTGCCACCGTTTTCTTTGGCGGCGGCACTCCATCCCTGATACCGCCGGAAGTTTCAGCTGTCCTGCTGGCCGATATGCGCCGGTTGTTCTCCTTGGGCAGCGAGGAACCGGAGATTACCATCGAGGTCAATCCCGGAACCATTAATGCGAGCGGATTGCAGCAGTTGCGCGCTGCCGGGTTCAACCGGATCTCCATCGGCGTGCAGTCGCTGGGCGATGGCGAATTGCGCCAGTTGGGGCGGATCCACACCGGCGAGGAGGCGGTGGCGTTCATCACGGCGGCGCGGCGGGCCGGATTTGATAATCTGAGTTTTGATCTGATGTACGGGTTGCCGGGACAGACCGTCACCGGCTGGCGGGAAACCCTCGATCGGGCTCTGACCCTGGCCCCGGTCCACCTCTCGATGTACGAGCTGACCGTGGAAGCGGGAACCCCCTTTTTCATCCAGGAAGCGGAGAAACGGTGGGTCTTGCCGCCAGAGGAGGCAATCCTGGCAATGATGGACGCTTCCGAAATCGCCGTGGGACGGAACGGGCTCCTTCGCTATGAAATATCCAACTATGCCCAGCCGGGCCGGGAATGCCGCCACAATTGCAATTATTGGCGCAACGGTTCCTATCTGGGGTTTGGTCCGGGGGCGGTGTCGGCTTTCGGTGGCGGACGACGGGCCTCGGTCGCAGATCTGGATAAATTCTGCCGGTCATTGGCCGATGGGCGGCCGGTGTGGGACGAGGTGGAACGGCTTGACCGGGAGGCCGCCTTCCGCGAAACCGTCATTATGGGGCTGCGGCTCCTGGCCGGGGTGTCGATTACCGCCCTCAGACAGCGGTTTGAAATCGATCTTCCCCTCTATTACGGTCAGACCCTCGGCTATCTCCTGGACCAGCACCTGCTCGCACTCCAGGGGGACCGCCTCTTTCTCACCCGTAAGGGGTTGCCCCTGGCCAACCGGGTGATGGCGGAACTGGTGTAGGCTTGACGGATGGGAGCCGTGATGGTACCACATTTGTCAGTAAGTTACTGGTTCAGCCTTTCCGGGGAAGGGTTGCTTGCCCGTTCACTACAACTGCAAGAAGGGAACCATGGAGTGTCAACTCACTGTTTTGTGTGAAAATTCCGTAGCCTTTCCCCATGGCCTGATGGGCGAGCATGGCTGGGCCATACATGTCGACACCGGTGCGCACCGCCTGCTGCTCGACACCGGCCAGGGGATGGGATTGCTCAACAATAGCCGGGTGCTGGGAGTTGATCTGACCCGCCTGGATGGCATTGTCATCAGTCATGGCCACTATGACCACACCTCCGGCCTGCCCGATGCCCTGGCCGTGAGCGGCGGGATCGATGTGTACATGCATCCGGACGGGTTTGTCGACCGCTACTGGTTCAAGGACGGGCAGCAGCGGGAAATTGGCATCCGGCACAAGCAGGGCTATCTCGAATCTCTGGGAGCGCGCTTCCGGCCGGTGCGGGAGTTCACCGAGATCTTTCCAGGAATTTATCTGACCGGCGAGGTGCCCAAGGTGAGCGATTTCGAGCCGCCCGACGCCACCATGAAGATTCGCGCCGCAGACGGCGGCTGGCAGCAGGATGCACTCCGCGATGACTTGTCCATGGTGGTCGATACCGATAAGGGATTGACGGTTGTGCTCGGATGCGCCCATGCCGGTCTGATCAATATCCTCACCCATGTCAACGCCATGCTGCCCGGCCGGTCAATCCACATGGTCATCGGCGGCACCCATCTCGGCTTCGCCGACCAGCACCAGTTTGATGCCACGGTGGCGGCTTTGGACCAGTTCGGGGTTGAGCGTCTGGGCGCTTCCCACTGTACCGGCCTCGCTCATTGCGCTCGTCTGCAGCAGGTGTACGGCGACCGCTTCTTTTTTGCCGCCGCCGGCACCCGCTGGGCATGCTGAAGAGGATCAAACGGGCGAGCTATCGGCGGCGGAGAGCTGACAGCTTGTAACCTGCCGACAGTTCCGCCTTTTATCGGTCTTGCCTTTGTCGGCATGGCAAGGTAAAAGAATAGGTTGAAAATTTGTCCGGAGCAACGCCTTCCGTGGCGAATTGAGGGATGGCGCACGCCCGGTGTATCCGGGGTGCGAACGAATGCACGGGAGCTTGTTCTGGGGCGGATAGCAGCAGGCAGGCTGTGACCCCGGAGCGCTCCCGTTGGCACAAGATGTTCAGTTTATCGGATAGATCGACCGGGACGAAACGGTCGGTCCAACGTCTTCTCTTCATTCAAACAAGGAGCATTATTATGGCAGGTTTTGTGTATCAGGATCCCTTCGCTCTCGGCAAGGATGAGACCAAATTTCGGTTGCTGGAGGGTTCCGGCAAGTATGTTTCCATGGATACCTTCAACGGCCAGGAAGTGTTGAAAGTCGCGCCCGAAGGCATCAAGGTGCTGGCCAATCAGGCGATGCGCGAGGTCTCCTTCCTCCTTCGCCCCGCGCACAACCAGCAGGTGGCCAAGATCTTTGACGATCCTGAAGCCTCCGCAAACGATAAGGAAGTGGCGCTGGCCATGCTGCGCAACGCCGAGGTCGCCGCCAATTTTGTGCTGCCGGTTTGCCAGGACACCGGCACGGCCTGTGTGGTCGCTAAGAAGGGTCAGAACGTCTGGACCGGCTGCGACGATGCCGAGCAGATCTCCGCCGGCGTCTACACCACCTACACCGAAGAGAACTTGCGTTATTCCCAGAATGCGGCCCTGACCATGTACGAGGAGGTCAATACCAAGACCAACCTGCCGGCGCAGATCGATATTTACGCCACGCAAGGCAATGAATACAAGTTCCTCTTTCTCGCCAAGGGCGGCGGCAGCGCCAATAAAACCTACCTTTACCAGGAGACCAAGGCTCTGCTCAATCCTGGCACCCTGAAGAAATTCCTGGTGGAGAAGATGAAGACTCTTGGCACGGCGGCCTGCCCACCGTACCACATCGCCTTTGTCATCGGCGGCACCAGCGCCGAGACCTGTCTGAAAACCGTCAAGCTGGCATCAGCCAAGTATCTCGACACCCTGCCCACCAGTGGCAACGAGTACGGCCGTGCTTTCCGCGATGTTGAGCTGGAGAAGGAACTGCTTGAGGAGGCTGGCAAGCTTGGCCTTGGCGCCCAGTTTGGTGGTAAATATTTCGCCCACGACATCCGCGTGGTTCGCCTGTCACGGCATGGCGCTTCCTGTCCGGTGGGCATGGGTGTTTCCTGCTCCGCCGACCGCAACATCAAAGCTAAAATCAATAAAGACGGTCTGTGGATCGAGCAGATGGATAGTGATCCCGGCAAGCTGATCCCGGCCAAGTACCGCGATCGCAGCTCCTCCCAGGTGGTCAAGATCGATCTCAACCAGCCGCTCGACAAGGTCCGGGCCGAATTGTCCAAATACCCGGTGTCCACGCCTCTGTCTCTGACCGGCACCATCATCGTCGGCCGCGATATCGCGCATGCCAAATGGAAAGAGATCCTGGATGCCGGCAAGCCACTGCCCGACTATCTCAAGCAGCATCCGGTGTACTATGCCGGTCCGGCCAAGACTCCACCCGGCAAGCCTTCCGGTTCCTTTGGCCCGACCACGGCCGGCCGCATGGATTCCTATGTCGATCTGTTCCAGAGCCATGGCGGTTCGATGGTGATGATCGCCAAGGGCAACCGTTCGCAGCAGGTCACCGACGCCTGCAAGAAGCATGGTGGGTTCTACCTCGGCTCCATCGGCGGCCCGGCCGCCCTGCTGGCCGAGGAGAACATCAAGAAGGTTGAGTGCCTGGATTATCCCGAACTGGGAATGGAAGCGGTGTGGAAGATCGAAGTGGTTGACTTCCCCGCCTTCATTTTGGTGGACGACAAGGGCAACGATTTCTTCAAGAGCCTGATTTAAACCGACTGCTCCCTTGGCTGTGTTTTGTGCAGCGGAGGGAGTTGTCAATAACCACTAACAGGCGGGGAGGCTTGTTCCTCCCTGCCTTTTTTATGCCGTGTGTCGCCGCCTATGGATGATCTCAAAACCTCCGAGGCCTGGCGGATTTTCCGCATCCAGGCCGAACTGATTGACGGTATTGAAACCCTCAACGATCTCGGTCCGGCGGTTTCAGTCTTCGGCGGCGCCCGGTTTGGTGAGGGTTCGCCTTATTACAACGCTGCCCGGGAGACAGCGACGCTCCTGTGCAAGCAGAATCTGGCCGTGATTACCGGCGGTGGGCCCGGCATCATGGAAGCAGCCAGCCGCGGCTGTTTCGAGGCAGGTGGCACTTCGGTCGGGTTGAATATCGTTTTGCCCCGGGAGCAGCATCCCAACCATTTTCAGAATCGCAGCATCACTTTTCGTTATTTCTTCATCCGCAAACTGATGTTTGTCCGCTACGCCATGGCCTATGTCATTTTCCCCGGCGGCTTCGGCACCATGGATGAATTCTTCGAGTCCCTGACCCTGATCCAAACCAAGAAAATCCGGCGGTTTCCGATCGTCCTCTTCGGCAGCAGCTACTGGCAGGGGCTGCTCGATTGGATGCGGGCAGCAATGCTGCCCCATGGGGCAATCGCCACGGATGATCTGGAACTGTTTCATCTGGTCGACACGCCCGAAGCCGCGGCCGATATTATCAGCTGCTACGTGGAACAGTGCCGCCAGTTCCAGGGTGACCAGCGCCGCACCACAGTCTGATCGGAGAACGGCGGGAAGAACGCAAGGAACTTTTTTTCTTATTATTGGAAAACACCCTCTATGAATCCCCAACTTGATTTCATTTTTTCGCGGCGCAGCATCCGCACGTTTACCCAACAGGAGATTCCGGAGAACGTGCTCGTCGATCTTTTGGAAGCAGCCATGGCTGCACCCTCGGCGCTCGCCAAAGATCCCTGGCATTTTATTGTCCTGCGGTCCCGCGCTTCCCTGAATGAGCTTGCCGCGGCCCTGCCTAATGGCAAAATGCTGAGGGAGGCCACTGCCGCCCTGGTAGTTTGCGGCGACATCGACCAAGCCCATGATCGGCAACTTTCTTTTCTCCTTCAGGATTTGAGCGCCGCGATCGAGAATATTCTTCTGGCTGCCAATGCCCTTGGACTCGGCGCCTGCTGGCTGGGCATCCATCCCCGCGAAGAGCGGATTGCGTCAGTTTCCCAGTCCTTCGCTTTGCCGGAACATGTCATTCCCGTTGCCGGCATTGCCCTCGGTTGGCCGGCGCAGGAGAGTTCGCCGCGCACCCGTTTCAATGCGGCATATGTGCATCAGGAGAAATGGTGAACCAGATGATGCGTCTGCCAGCTTTCTCTGCCATAACACCAAGATGTTGTTTTGTTCTTCCTCTGTTGCTTGCCTTTTTCTGCGGTTCATCGGTTTGTGCAGCAGAGGCCATGTCTCAATCCATCCATGTGGAATGGGGCTACACGCCTCCGAGCAAGCCAAAGGTTGTCGGATACAAGCTGTACAAGGAAGGTGCGTTCGCCTGTCAGGAGATGAAGCCAATGGCGAGGGCCATGGATTGCACGGTTTCCTTGACCGCCCAATCTACCAATTTCACCCTGACCGCTGTTTTTAACGACGGTACGGAAAGCTCCCATTCTGCCCCTTTTGCCTTTTCTAAAAGTCCGAGTATCGATGCAACTGGTACCGCTCCGAAAGCGGTCATCTCTACCAGCGCGGCGGCAGGAACATGCCCTCTGCCGGTATCCCTTGATGGATCAGGCTCAAGGGCTGCAAGCAAAACAGCCATCGTTTCCTACTCCTGGAATTTTGGTGACGACTCCACGGGCACTGGTGCAAAAATCACCCATATCTTTACCTCGCCCGGAACCTACGCCACGAGCCTGACCGTTGTTGACAGCAAAGGCCAGCGCAATACGGTCAGCACCCCCATCGTGGTCACACAGCCTGCACCAGCGGCCGGTAAAGCGGTGGTGGCTTCCAGCCCGGCCTCATCTCCGGCCGGCAGCCCGGCATCTTCAGCTAGCAGCAGCGACAAGAATGTGGCGGTGAAGGTTGCAGAAAAAGCGCCAGAACTCAATCTCGAAGCGGGAGAGGTGGCGGTCAGTAGTGACTGGGCGCATGTTTCCTTTGCCTCAAGGTACAACAATCCGGTTGTGATCGCCGGGCCCCCGAGGTTCAACAACAGCGATCCTTGCGTGGTCCGCATTCGCAATGTGAATGCAACGGGTTTTGACATCCGGCTTGCCGAATGGCAATATCAGGATGGCAAGCATCCCCGTGAAACGATCAGTTATCTGGCTTTGGAAAAAGGGCGCATGCAGCTCTCCGATGGCTCCCAGCTCGAGGCCGGGAGTTTTACTGGAACGACCAGCGTTCGTCCCGTGGCATTCACTGCCGCCTTCAACAGAATCCCCGTGGTGCTGACCAATGTAACCTCCTTGAACGAAACAGACACCATTGCCGGCCGGGTGCAAGCCATCGGGCGTTTTGGCTTTGCGTACAGTTTCCGCGAGCAGGAAAACCAAGCTCTTTATTCCCATGGCAATGAAACCATTCACTATATTGCCTGGGAACCGGGCAGGGGGACTATCGGACCACTGCAATTCGAATCTGCTACCACCGCCCAGTCGATCACCAGCTCCTGGTCGACGAGCCGGTTGCAAAGCGCATTTGTGCAGCAGCCAATGGTTCTGGCAGACATACAATCCATGATCAATACCGACACCGCTGCCCTGCGGCTGCAACAGGTCTCGGCATCTGGTTTTCAAGTCAAGATAGAAGAGGAACAGTCCAAGGACAAAGAGGTGACCCATCCCGCAGAACGCATAGGATATCTTGCCTTTTCGCAAATTAGAGATCAGCGGCTGGCCGTGTTTTCCTGGGAATTTGACCAAGACCAGGAGGCTGGTATTTCTGGATTTCGAATTCTACGTAACGGGCAGCCAATCTGCGCTACCGGCAATGAAACCGCCCGGCGATTGTCATGCACCATCGATGCGCCGCTTCGCGGCACAGCTTTTGCCGTGCAGGCTGTAGTCGCGGATGGGGAGAACGCCAGGGCACCTTCAAACGCGATCATGTACCGACCCTGACAGAAGGCTAATTGCCCTCAACTGGGCGCGGCCACGGAAACGGCGAATGCTCATGGGCCCCATGCAATGGCAGGAGGAGGGGAAAATTCTTCCTCCCCCACGCACGCAAATTCCTCGTCAGTCAACGTTCATTGTTTCGGTGGCGCGTGTGCCAGCGTGGGCCTTCCGGGCAGGCTGGTTTCACGATATTCGCACGTAAAATCCAGGAAGTTGATTCGGATTTCGAGCGGCTGTCTGATACTCCTATTTGCTTGAAGGAGGACTGAATCTGATGTTGAGGATGTCGCCGTCAGCGACGATGTATTCCTTGCCCTGCACAGAGAGCTTGCCGGCCTTTTTCAGCTCAGCTTCGCTTCCATGGGCGATCAGGTCATCATATTTGATCACTTCCGCCCGGATGAATCCTTTCTGCAGATCGGTGTGAATCGCGCCGGCGGCAACCGGGGCCGGGGAGTTCACCCGGACAAGCCACTGATGCACCTCATCTTTGCCGACCGTAAAAAAAGAAATTCGGCCGAGCGCCTTCAGGCACAGGGAGGTCAGGACCTCCAGGGCTGGTTCCTTGATGCCGAGATCCCGCAAAAACTCCAGCCGTTCTTCCTCGCTGTCCAATAGGGCGATTTCCGATTCGACTTTAGCACAAACGGCCATCGCCTCCATCTTACCTGCCGTGCAGATGTCCTGCACCCGTTCGAGCAGCGTCAGGTCGCCGAGTTGGTCTTCGGCCACATTGAAGGCCAGGATCAGTTCCTTCCGGGTGATCAGCGGATAGCTGCGGATGAGCAATTCGTCGTCCTCGGTTATCTCCATCATGCGCAATGGCCGCTCGTTTTCGAGGTGCGTTTGCATGCGTCTGAGTAATTCCAGTTCCTTGGTCTGCCGTTCGTCCTTTATTTTTTTCAGGCTTGTTTCCAGGCGTTCCATCCGTTTTTCGAGAAAAATCTGATCATGCAGCAGCAGCTCCGAATTGACCGCTTCGACATCGCGCAGCGGATCAACCGAACCCGCCGCATGGTACACCGAATCGTCCTCGAAGGCGCGCACCACATGGCAAAGCGCGTCGACGTCACTGATATCGCGGAAAATGTCGCCCTTGGCGATCGCCTCCTGCTCCATCTTGGGCAGCAGCACCAGATCGATGCGCGCCCGGGTCTCTTTTTTCGGCTGGTACAACGCGACCAGGCGGTCAAACCGCTGATCGACAATGTTTGCCGTTCCCGGAACCGGTTTTGGTGGACCGCCCGTCTCGTGCAGTTCGCTGCCGGTCAATACCTGAAAAAGCGTTTTCTTGCCTGTTTGCGGCAAGCCGATGATTCCTACTTTCATATACTCCTCTGCTTATTGTAGCGGACCAACGGGTCCATATCATATCGCTGACATCGGTGCCAATGAGCAACCGAGGCATGGGGTACTTTTTAGTACCGTGACCTCACAAACATGTCATTCCTGAACCAGGAAAACAGTCAGTTTGAATCAATTAATATTTGCAATGTACTATTTAATTTAAATATAAAGGAATGTGAGAAGAGTCTGTATAAATTGGAATAAATTCAATTAATGATTGACCGGTATCATTTATTAAATTCTCAATGTGGATTAGTTGTAGTGTCGTGATCTCATGAAGTCGTATTATTCGATCAAAATTCGAGCTGATGTTGGCAAGTTTTTGAAGGTAATACATTCATATGCAATGGTGTATTAGTAATGTGAAAAGGTTTTTTGATTCATCTGTTGAATGTAGAAAAATAGTTAATGATATCAACAGGGAAAAAATTGAGTATACAATACTCAATATTGCCTGTGGTAACAAGAGGCAAAACAGCCTCCTGGCAGCTCCCCTATGCGTCCAGGAAGATTTCATGGTCAGGATCCTAGTCAGTGGCAGTGATATTTCCAGGTTGCGGCGGATAGGAACGGCTTGCGGTGTTCACCGTCAAGTACTGCTTGTATCCGGGCGGTCAATATATTATTCTCCCGCAACTGTTGAGGCTTAAGCGGTGACGCGGTAGCCGGCGGTGGCCGTAGTCGCCAGGGAATCCGAGCAATGTCAAAGGTCATGGCTAGCAGAAAAGTCTTTGCGGGGCCACTCGGTCCATGCACGCTCCTGGATACGGTTCACTGGATATTAATTCTCACGATAACGGAAACCGGTTACCTGCAACCGGTGAGAACAGGGTGGAAAGATGCTCAATAAGGATCTTGAGGTTACGCTGCAAAAGGCATCGGCCGATCAATTGAAACCAAAGCCGGACCAAAGCAAGTTGGGCTTTGGCCAGTTCTTTACCGATCACATGTTCACCATGCGCTGGAACCGGCAGAATGGTTGGCATGATGCCACCATCGAGCCTTACCATTCCTTTGAGCTGGACCCGGCGGCCATGGTTTTTCATTACGGCCAAGCCATATTCGAAGGGATGAAGGCCTATCGCGGTAAGGACGATCAAATTTTTCTTTTTCGGCCCCAGGACAATTTCACCCGCATGAACCAATCGGCGGTCCGGATATGCATGCCTCGTTTTCCCCAGGAGCGTGTGCTCCAGGCCCTGCGTGCCATGGTCTATTTGGATCAGGAATGGGTGCCCAGAGCACCGGGAGCAACACTCTATATCCGTCCCACCATGATTGCCACCGAACCAGCCTTGGGGCTTCGTCCGGCTGAAGAATATCTGTTTTTTATCATCGGTTGCCCGGTTGGCGCGTATTACGTTGAAGGGTTCAGTCCGACCAAGATCTACGTTGAGGACAAGTATGTACGAGCGGTGCCGGGTGGCGTCGGCGACGCCAAGACTGCCGGCAACTATGCGGCCAGCGTCAAGGCCCAGGTCGAAGCCCATGAAAAAGGTTTCACGCAAGTTTTGTGGCTGGATGCGGTCGAGCGCCGGTATGTCGAGGAAGTGGGGACCTCCAACATCTTTTTCCTGATCGACGGCGAGCTCATTACTCCACCGCTTGAAGGTTCCATCCTGCCCGGCATCACCAGGGATTCCGTGCTCCAGTTGGCCCGCGACTGGGGCTACAAGGTGAGCGAGCGCCGCATCACCATCGACGAGGTGATTTCTGCCGGTAAAAAAGGTTCCTTGCGGGAGAGTTTCGGCACCGGTACAGCCGCTGTGATTTCTCCAGTCGGCGAATTGTGTTACCGCGATGAACACCTGCAGATTAATGGCGGCGTCACGGGGGAATTGGCGACACGGCTCTTCGAAGAGTTGCAGGCCATTCAGTACGGACATCGCGAAGATCCCCACAAATGGCGCGTCCGGGTCGGCTGAAGTGACCTGAAACAACCCCTTTCTTCTATCAAATTCCCTCGTTTCAACGGGTTGAGTGAATATTTTTTTCACTCAACCCGCCCCTTGATTTTTCAAAATCCGAACCTATTGTTAAGCGCAGTTTGAAGACAGAAGCTTCGTTTTCGTCCAATACATGCGGTTTGAGCCGACCGTAGGACAACCAAACTACCCCCTTCGGCCCAAACGTTACTTATTTATCACTAAAAAAAACAAAAAGGAGGAATGTTCATGAAAATTCGTCCATTGAATGACCGTATCTTGGTCAAGAGATTGGAAGGAGAGGAAAAAACCGCTGGTGGCATCATTATCCCCGACTCGGCCAAGGAAAAACCGGCCGAGGGTGAGATTGTTGCTGTCGGTCCGGGAAAACTTAACGATTCCGCTGAGCGCGTTGCCATGGATGTTGCAGTCGGCGACCGGGTGCTGTTCTCTAAATACGGCGGCACGGAAGTGAAGTTAGACGGCGAGGATTTTCTTATTATGCGCGAGGATGATATCCTTGGTGTGATTCAAGCCTAAAGAAAAGATATCAATCCATTCGTTTACTAGGAGAGTGAAATATGGCTTCAAAAGAATTGAAATATGGTGACAAGGCCCGCGAGAAAATGCTGGCCGGTGTGAACACCCTTGCAAATGCTGTAAAAGTGACCCTTGGTCCTAAGGGTCGCAATGTTTTGATCGAGAAATCTTTTGGCGCACCCGTCATCACTAAGGACGGCGTTACCGTTGCCAAAGAGATCGAACTGAAGGACAAGTTTGAGAACATGGGGGCGCAGATGGTCAAGGAAGTTGCCTCCAAGACTTCCGATGTTGCCGGTGACGGCACCACCACCGCCACCGTGCTGGCCCAGGCCATCTATACCGAGGGCGCTAAACTGGTTGCCGCTGGTAACAATCCGATGGAGATCAAGCGTGGTATCGACGCCTCCGTGGTCGCCATTGTTGCCGAGCTCGGTAAAATCGCCAGCCCTACCAAGGAGCAGAAGGAAATAGCCCAGGTCGGCACCATCTCCGCCAACAACGACGAGACCATCGGTAACATCATTGCCGAGGCCATGGACAAGGTTGGCAAGGAAGGTGTCATCACCGTGGAAGAAGCCAAATCCATGGAGACTTCCCTGGATGTGGTTGAAGGTATGCAATTTGATCGCGGTTACCTCTCTCCCTATTTCGTCACCGATCCGGAGCGGATGGAAGTCAGCATGGACGAACCGCTGATCCTGATCAACGAAAAGAAGATCTCCAGCATGAAGGACCTGCTGCCGATCCTTGAGTCCGTTGCCAAAATGGGTAAGCCGCTGTTCATCATCGCTGAAGATGTGGACGGCGAAGCACTGGCAACCCTGGTGGTCAACAAACTGCGCGGCACCCTCAACGTGGCCGCTGTCAAGGCTCCGGGCTTTGGCGACCGTCGTAAGGCCATGCTCGAGGATATCGCCACTCTCACTGGTGGCCAGGTTATCACCGAAGATCTCGGCATCAAGCTGGAGAATGTCACGATCAATGACCTCGGCACCGCCAAGCGCATTGTGATCGACAAGGACAATACCACCATCATCGACGGCGCCGGCGACAAAGAGAAGCTGGCTGCCCGCGTCAAGCAGATTCGCGCTCAGGTCGAAGACACCACCTCAGACTATGATCGTGAGAAACTGCAGGAGCGTCTGGCCAAACTGATTGGCGGCGTAGCCGTCATCAATGTCGGCGCAGCCACCGAAGTGGAGATGAAGGAGAAAAAAGCCCGTGTTGAGGATGCACTCAATGCAACCCGCGCAGCGGTTGAAGAGGGTGTCGTTCCCGGCGGCGGCGTGGCCTATCTGCGTTGCCTCAAAGTGCTGGATGGGCTCAAGCTCGAAGGGGAGCAGGCTCTGGGTATCAATATCGTCCGTCGTGCCCTTGAGGAGCCGATTCGCCAGATCGCAGCCAATGCTGGTCGCGAGGGATCGGTTATCGTTGAGCATGTCAAGAACCTGGAAGGCCCCATGGGCTTTAACGCAGCTACCGAGAAATACGAAGACCTGATCGAAGCCGGTGTCATTGATCCGGCCAAGGTCACCCGTTCTGCGCTGCAGAACGCGGCTTCCGTTTCCGGTCTATTGCTCACCACCGAGTGCATGATTGCCGAGCTACCCGATGAAGACAAGGGCGCTGGCGGCGGTATGCCTCCTGGCGGCATGGGCGGCATGGGCGGCATGGGCGGCATGATGTAAGCTGACCTGACGTCCGGCACCAGCCACGCGCTGATCGATTCGCCCTTTCTTGCTGAATTTTGGCAAGAAAGGGCGATAGTATTTTATACGGTAAAAAGAGTCATCGCGGTCTTTGCCGGGAGGTTTCTTGTTGACAAACCAGCGGAAATCTTGAATAGTAGCACGGTTCAAGCCCACCGGCTTTTTCAGATAATGGCGATGTAGCTCAGTCGGTCAGAGCGCACGGCTCATATCCGTGGTGTCCGGGGTTCAAATCCCTGCATCGCCACCATTTCGAAGTCCGGAGAGATCCGGCACTATATATAAACCCGCAATTCCGCAAGGATTGCGGGTTTTTTTGTTGTGCAAGGCTGTCTCAAGAAATCTATTGTTAGCTGGGGGCATTTGGGGGTATCGACCTTGTTCGTCTCTAGAGCTGTCCTCAACCAGGCGGGCTGCTCATTTTGCGGCAGGTTCTCGCCACTTTTTTTCTTTGCCGATGGTATAATTAGCTCATAAGTTGGATCAATCGCTAACTTGATCGAGACACTCCGTTAATTTTCAAAAGGGGGAGGCATGGTGATCATAAAGAACGGCAGCATCGTGCGGAATGGTAGGAGAGGGGCCTCTATCGGTCTCGCATTGCTGCTGATCCTCTGGCAACCAGCAGTGACAGCGGCCTCAGGCTTTCGGATTGGCAATCAATCGCTTGGGGCTGTTGGATTGTCCGGAGCGCACACGGCTTTCACGCCAGGGCCTGATTCCAACTACTACAATCCAGCCAACATCAGCTATCTGCCCGACCACTGGCAGGTGGAAACTTCGTTCACCCTCCTGCAGTTGCCCAATATCGAATACACCGATAACCGGGATTCCTTCTTCAACGGCACCTCCGAGCAAGAGGTCTTTTACATGCCGTTAATGCATTTGACTTCGCCGCGATACGGCAATGTGCGGTACGGTTTTTCCTTGACGTACCCCTTTGGGCTGTCCAAGCAGTGGCAGCAACCATACCCTCGGGCGTTCGCCGAAAAATTTTCCCTGCTCACCGTTGAGGCCAGTCCTTCCCTTGCGTATGAAGCCACCGACTGGCTGAGTATTGGTGGCGGGATCCGGGTAGTCTATGGTAAGGGCGAGGTGGAAAATGAAATAGGGGCGCCTCTGTCACCCGTCACTCTTCGTCGTTCTATCGAGGGTACAGACACCCAGGTAGGCTACAATCTGGCCCTGTCCCTGCGACCCAGCAAACAATGGTCCATGGCTGCCACCTATCGCTCCGAGGTCAACCTCGACTTGAGCGGCCATAGTGAGCTGCAGGCAGAACCTTTGGCCGCCTATTCCGGTGATGGCGCCGTCGGGATCACCTTGCCGGCGGTTCTCAGCCTGGCGACAGCCTACACCTTTGATCGGCTCACCGTGGAACTGGCATGGGATCGGACCTTCTGGTCATCGTTCAAGACCTTGGATTTTAACTACGACCAATCGTTTCAAACATTTCCCTTCGCTGTTTTTGACAACGCGGTCATTAAAAACTGGGACGATGCCGATGCCTATCGAATTGGTCTCACCTATGATTGGAATGAGCGTTGGGTCAGCACCCTGGGGTTTGCCTATGACCGGACCCCGGTCCCTGCCAGCACCCTGGGATTTGAGTTGCCGGATGCCGATGCGATGGTCTATTGCGTGGGTATCCGCTACCGGTATTCGGCGGCGACGGAACTTGGCCTTTCCTACATGTACCACCATACCCGCAGCCGCTCAGTCAATGCTGATTCCGTTGTCAATGATTCAGGCATTGATGGCAGGTTTACCGAGGGTGGAGCCAATGCGGTGACCTTTGGCGTGATCACCACCTTCTGATAACCGGAGCAAAATCGTCAGGGATGCTGCAAAAACTTGCGGGTACGTGTGCAATCAGGCGGTCAGCGCCTCTTTTTCCAGGGAATAAACATGGGAACCTCGCGGCAGTAGGCCCGGTACGGTTCGCCCAGACTTTCGTGGAGTTTGCGTTCCTCGAGCAGTGCGCCGACGACCAGGTAGATGGAGAGAATAATCCGGGTGGTCAGGGTGACATCGGTCAGTCCCGGAAAAGACCAGAGCAGGGCAATGCCGCCACTGTACCATGGGTGGCGGACGTAGCGGAGGATGCCGGTCTTGCTGAAGCTCGGCGGATTGCTTGTTCGCTTGGACCGGTAGTCCTGCCATTGCCGAAGACCAAGAAATTCTCGAAGATTGTAGGCCCGCAGGCCACCGATGAACAGTACCAGGGCATAGAGCAAGAGCAGCCCTTGAATGGGCCGCAGCCAGAGAGAAAAAGATGGGTCAAGGAGGGGCTGCTGCGGTAAAGTAGCGGTGTACCAGAGCAGCGGCAGCAGACTGCCGCAAGCAAAACCGACATAGCTAATCCGGTACAGCCCAAGCCAGGCGCCGTCCCGGTGTTCAACCCAGCGCTTCACCCCCGTGGTGATCAACAGGCTGTGCACAGCGCACCAGAGCAGCCAAAGAACGATCAGTTGCAGCATCATCCTGCACCGTGCGCGGAAGCACTCGTCTTCCGCCGGTTTTCCCGAAATTCCACCTCGAACAGGCTACTCATTGCGAAATGCCCGCAAGGTATTGGGGTGGTGCATTTCATCGGTCATTGCCACGGTATGGCAGACCGCACAGTTGCGGTTTGCACCCAGAGGCAGCCGGTCGCGCTGGTATTGCAAGGGCTGGAGCACGTCCAGGTGCGGATTGTATGGATTGTCCGCCGGATAGAGGGCATGCGGGCTTGAATGGCAGGCCGCGCAGAACAGGCGGCCGCTTTCGTCGGTCCGGTTGCGGTAGAGGTCCTGTTCGTTCTTCGTCCACGTGTTGGCGGTGGTATCGGTTTCCGGAGGCTGGTACTGGACATGGCAATGGAGGCAGTCGGGTTGATTGATCCATGGTTTGCGAGGAGCAATTTTTTCAATGTTTGCAACTGATTTCGGTCGCAGATGGGCCATGAGCATGGTGGCTTGCTTCTTGCCGGCCAGTTGTTCGTGCTGCAACAAGTTGAGCGCGTGATCCTCGATGGCGCCATGGCAGTTTGTGCAGTCCAGACCAGCGACGGCGTGGATGTCGCGGAGAGCGCGTGTGGCCCCGGTGGGCGAGGCTGGGTGACAGAAGAAACAGGCATCGGCTCCTCGTTCCCGCAGATAGTTGGCGTGGAAACCGTGCATGGCGGCAGAGAGATTGAGCCGGTCCTTGTCGCCCTCGGCCCGGTATATCGGGTCGGCATGGCAGGATTGGCAGCGAATGGCCTGCCCGGATTGCGTGGTAGAGACAAGATTGGTATGGCTCCGCCGATCATGGGCCTGCAGGATATTCATTGCTGTTTCCCGGTGCAATCCTACGGGAGCAGCAGGATGAAGAGAGCCGCCATGACAGTTGCTGCAGCCCATTTCCGTGGAGACTGGAGCGACCACCTGCGTTGTGGCCAGGAGGGTATCATTTGCGTCCCTGGCTTCAATGGTGATCACCGGATAGGGGTCGAATCCTTGTTTCGAATCGGGGCGAAGCGGTATGTCTTCGGCCTTGAACAGGTCGTCTTCAGGTATCATAGTCCCGGTTAGTGCAGACTTTCCGTTGTCCCTGGATAATCCATTCTCCACCCGATAACTGAGGCTCACCCCCTGGTTGACTATTTCAGGCGTTTCGGCACGTTGGATCAACTGTGCCCGCAAGGCATTTCCGGGAGGCAAGAGCGAAAGCAGGCCGTCCACTTCGGCGACATACTGCATGCCCAAGGGGCTCCAGGCAAGGAGAACAAATTGCGCTGTTTCCGGATCGAATTTCTGGATTTCTGCTGTCTTTTGAACGATTTGCACCGGGAGCGGGTCGTTTTTACCGTTGAGCCCATACGCGATGTACAAGGCCAGGGCCTTGCGTTCGCCGGCCGTTCCCGTGAAAGGCGGCATGGCGGGATGGAAAATATCGATGCCGCTGAGCATCGCATCCAGGCCGCTTGGGGTATAGGGTGCGGCCAGTTTTTTGATGTCCCTCATCGGTCCGCCGATAGCGTGACAGGAAAGGCAGAGGAGGTTGTAGAGATCTCGGCCCACATCCAAGGTGTTGGCCTCGGTGATCTCCCGGTGGCGTACCCATTTGGCGGCCGGCAAGAGCCCCGTGGACTGGAGGTGGTCCGCATCGTTTTTGAGGATTGAGGTCGAATACATGTACTCACGGATGATGTACGGCCGCCGCCCCCCTTCGCGAATGAATTCGAAACAACCCATGTAGAGCTGGCCGATGAGCAGAAGCAGGATTGCGAGCGACTTGCCCAGGGCAGCAGGCAAGCGAATGGCCAGGAAGAGTCCACCGAGCACCAGGATCGGCGAAAAGAGAAAAAATCCATCGATGAATAGCCGCATCGAGGGCAGGCGGGTAAAGATAAGGTCCTGCAGGTCGGCCGGCAGGGCGGCCCGGTACCAGGCAGCGGAGGCGATGAAAAAAATGAAGGGGATCAGGAGCCATCGGGCACAAAACCGGATCGTGGCCGTTCGTAGACCAGTATCCTTGATCCAAGTTGCAGTGACCAGGCCGAACAGTCCGGCGATGATCAGGGCAAAGAAGGTGCGGAAAAAGAGCGAGGGCCAGAAACTCGGATTGAAAAATCCGGACCAGAAGCTGGTATCCCGGAGCCAGTCGCCGGGAGTGAGCATGAAACCGATGATGCCGTTGATGAGAAAAAGCGACATCCAGGCTGCACCGAAATAGATCCAGCCGATCAGCTGGTGCCGACGGTGGTCCATATGGCCGAAGGAATAATAATAGAGAAAAAGGGCGACGATCTCGATGAGAAAAAAGACCCACTCCGCTGCCCAGGCGAAAACAAACGAGTGAATGAGGATAGAAGTGGCCGCCGGATTGAGCAGGGAAATGATAAACCAGATGCCCACACCGCTCATGGATCCCGCCACCATGGTGATCAGGAGAAAAAAGCGGGTGTGGCTGCGGACATAGGCAAGGAGGTCGGGGTTATTTTCCCGGTGGGCTTTGCGTTCGGCCAGGACCAGGAAGAGGCCGCCCCCCACCGCGAAATGGGAAATGTAGACGTGGAAAACGGCGATCAGGATCACCAGAAGGCCGCCGCCGAAAGAGTCGAGCTGCCAGACCGGATAGTTCATGGCCGCGCCTCCCTGTCGGTCCGGGAACGAAGGGTGAACCGCACCATCCAGACAATCAGCGCCCCCCCTGCCGTCAAGAAGAAGAGAAAGAAGAACAACGGTGGGTATGAGGGAGCAAGAGGCAATTGTGCCACGGAAAACCATGGGGCCAGCAGGGCGGTGCGCAGCAGGCTGCGAACTGCGATCATCAGTGCAATCGTCGCGAGGGTGCAGGACAGGGCCGGGACCACCCGGCGAGATACTCCAAAGACAACGGCAGCTATGGCAAACAGGATGCCGCTGCCGAGGGAGAACAGCAGGAGCTGGCCAGTGGTGTTCGAGGTGGTGAGCAGTCCTTTGGGCAGAGCGGTGAGGAACCAGAGTCCGATGGCGAAATTGACGAGGGTGGCATAACTGAACCAGCGGCAACCGGAGGCGATCCAGTGTTTGGCGACGAGAGCACTTTTTTCGCGTTGCCAGTAAAAAAAGAGAGCGATGGCCAGTCCGCCGACAGCGACTGCCGATACCATGAAATGGAGGTAGCGGGGCAGGAGCATGGGGTCGGCAAGGTTGAGCAGGAGGCCCTGGGGCTGGTCGAAATAGCGGTTCCAGCGTGTTGGTTCCTGCATCAGAGTGAGGTTGTTGGCGAATATAAAGGCAATGGCCAGCAACAGCATCGTGATCAGACCGATTACCAGAAACCGGCGGTTTCCCAGTTGCTCATACCGGTATTTATATACATAGGCCAGCGAGTAGGTAATGAAGAGCAGGGCAACGACCGCCAACCAGAAGACCGCCATCAGAATAGAGCTGACATAGATGAGATGGCCATACAGCACCTGCGCAAAGAGCAGCGGTGCTACCCCAAAATTGACGGTAAACGCGATGGTGAAGGGCAGTGTGCGGGAGATGGCCTCGGTGCAGGGAGACGATGCGCTGTCGCCGCGCAGATGGTTGACCAGGGCGATGAAGGCGGTGCCGAACATCACGTTCATCAGCAGGATATGGAGGAAAAAGGTAAGAGACAGCAACAGCTGAAACCATCCCCAGTGCACCGGGATAGTATCGGGGGTGGGGATAAGCGCAGCGGGATCCATGGAGGCCTCCTTGATTGCATGATTATGCCAATTTAAGGCCTGGGGAAGATCCCCCCGTCCAACGGGATCAAGCAAATGGTTCTATACACTGCGCCGAGAAAAAATGCTTTTGGCTGGACAGGTGGTAGTTGGTCACCGGCTCCTTTTTACGTTTTTTTACTCTTTGTCTTCGGAGAAGAGAATGCATTTTTCCGGGCAAAAAGCCGCAGCCTGACGGATGGCCTCGGTCACCTCCTGGTCGGGATCAATCAATTCGGCCTTGCCGGTGAGCGGATTGAGGGCAAATACATCGGGACACATTGCACAGCAGGTCCCGCAGCCATTGCAACGGTAACTGTCAATACTCAAGGCACTCATCGATGATGCCTAAGATAGGCAAAGCTCAGCAGCCGCAGCCCGAAAAGGCTTCCTTGGTGAAATTCTTGTCCGGCTCGATCGGATATTCGCCGGTGAAACAGGCGAGACAGAAATGATCGCGGCTCAAGCCGGTTGCTTCTACCAGTCCTTCGACACTGAGATAGGTGAGGGAATCGAGGCCAAGGTAATCGCGGATTTCATCAACAGTGTGGCCGAAGGCGACTAATTGGGAACTGGAGGGGAAATCGATCCCGTAGTAACAGGCATGACGGGTGGGAGGGCAACTGACCACCATGTGCACCTCGGCGGCACCGGCCTGGCGCAGCGATTGTACCCGGCTGCGGCCGGTTGTGCCCCGGATGATCGAATCCTCGACAATAATGACCCGCTTCCCTTTTAACAGAGAACGCACCGGGTTGAGCTTCACCCGGACCGAGAAATCGCGCATCGACTGGGTCGGCTGGATAAAGGTGCGGCCGACATAGTGGTTGCGGATCATCCCCATTTCCAGAGGGATGCCCGAGGCGGTGGAATAGCCGATGGCAGCGTAGTTGCCTGAATCGGGAAACGGCATGACGAAATCAGCCTCGATGTTCGCCTCGCGGGCCAGGATCTCGCCCATCCGCTTGCGGGCGGCATAGACATTGAAACCAAAAACGTCACTGTCGGGCCGGGCAAAATAGACGTGCTCAAAAATACAAAAACTTGGTTGCGCCGGCGCCCAGGGAAAGAGCGAGGTCACCCCCTGCTCGTTGATAATCAGCACCTCGCCAGGTGCGATGTCACGCACGTATTCGGCCTCGATCAGGTCAAGGGCACAGGTCTCGGAAGCAACCACATGGGCGCCATTGTCGAGCAGGCCCAGACAAAGCGGTCGGAAGCCATTGGGGTCGCGGACGGCGATCATGGTGTTCGGGGTCATGAGCAGGAGCGAATAGGCGCCCTGGATACAGGAGAAAGTGGTTTTGATGGCTTCGTGCAACCCGCGATCCATGTGCCGGGCCATCAAATGGATGACAATCTCGCTGTCCATGGTGGTCTGAAAAATCGAACCCTGTTGTTCAAGGTGCCGCCGCAGGGCAATGGAGTTGACCAGGTTGCCGTTGTGGGCGACACTGAGCGGCACTCCCTTGTGGGTAGCCATAAAAGGCTGGGTGTTGATGATATTTGATTCCCCGGTGGTGGAATAACGGACATGGCCGGTGGCCAAATGACCGGAGAGCCGGCTCAGGGTCCGTTCGTCAAAGACGTCGGCAACCAAGCCCATGTTTTTGTGAATTAAGACTTTATTGCCGTCGCCGACAACGATACCGGCGCTTTCCTGACCGCGGTGCTGCAGAGCGTACAGTCCGAAATAGACGAGCTTTGCGGCATCCTGATGACCGAAAACCCCGCAGATGCCGCATTCATGCTTGGGTTTTACCGCGAGTTTCTGTTCGGGTACGTTTGTGTTCATATCGACTGCCTGCACTATGGTCAGGATGCACCAAAAATCGAAAGGCACAAAGAACGGTTCCTTGTGCCTGTACTTTTGTCGATCCATCATTCTTGAAGAAGATTATCTACAAACAGATTATACGTTTTTTTTCAACAAAATATAGGGTATCGTCTCAGATTATTGTACCACAGAGGTGATCGACTGATTTTTTCTTGGCCGGAGAGAATGAAAACCACACCCGTCAAACTGACCGCGACTGTCAAGGCCGCGGGCTGAGCCGCAAAATTGGGCCCGGGGGACTTGGGCCGGATACTGTGCGGCCTTGATCTGCCGCGCGATCCCAATCTGCTCGTAGGCTCCGAGACCTGCGACGACGCCGGGGTCTATCGTCTCGACGACACCACCGCCCTGATCCAAACCCTGGATTTTTTCACCCCTATTGTCGACAATCCCTATGATTTTGGGAGGATTGCTGCTGCAAACTCCCTGTCGGATGTCTATGCCATGGGCGGCAGGCCGCTTTTGTGCATGAATATTCTAGCCTGTCCGGCCAAGACCATGGACTCGTCGGTGTTCCGTCAGGTGGTGGAAGGCGGCTTGGCCAAGATCCGGGAGGCTGGGGCGCTCCTGGTCGGCGGCCATTCCATCGAGGATCCGGAATTGAAATACGGCCTGTCGGTGACCGGCCTAGTCCATCCGCAGCGGGTTCTGCTCAACAGTGGTGCCCGGCCCGGCGATGTTCTCCTGCTCACCAAGCCCCTGGGTACCGGCATCCTGTCAACGGCGATTAAAGGCGGCTTGGCGGACACTTCGATGGAGCAGGACCTGGTGGAGCTGTTGGCCACTCTCAATCGGCTGCCCATGGAAATCCTCAATGAGGATGAGGCGATGCGGCGCGGAGTGCATGGGTGCACCGATATTACCGGTTTCGGCCTCTTCGGTCATCTGCATGAGATGGCTTCGGCCTCGGGCGTTTCCATCCACCTTGCCAAGGATTGTCTGCCAATCATGCCGGGTGCGCGCGATTTTGCCGACATGGGCATCCTTCCCGAAGGAGCCTACCGCAATCGGAATTTTTACATGCAGTGGGTTTGTTCCAAGCTTCCTGAAATGGACACCCTGGAGATGATCGGCTACGATCCGCAGACCTCGGGTGGTCTGCTGCTGGCTTTGGATCGGGACGTGGCGGAACAGTTACTCGCAACCCTCGTGCAACGGGGATATGCACCGGAGTGCCGGATCATCGGCGAGGTCCGGGCCACCGATCCGGGGCTCGTCTTTATTGCCTAAGGGCAGCCATGCTGTCAGCAGGATGTCTCGGTCATCAGGGCCAGCAGCAGCCTGGTAAGGTCAACCATATCCTGTAGTTCCACCTGTTCGCGGGTGGAATGCACATTGGTCATGCCGGTGGCGATGATGGCCGTGGCCAAGCCGTGGCCGTTGAAGATATTGGCATCTGAGCCGCCGCCGGCACGTTCGTAGGTCAACGCCATGCCGATCGATCGGGCCGCCGCTTCCACCCGCCGGAGCACCCGGTCATCCTTGGAGAGTTGCATCAGCGGGAAATCCTGGCGAGCCTCTACCAGCACCGAAGGCGTTCCCTTGGCTGAGCCGGTCGGGTCAGTCCAGGCGGCCACGGTGGTGTTGAAGATATCCCGAATCTCCTCGGTCACCCGCGCCAGTTTTTCTACCGAATGGCTGCGTACCTCCCCTTCGATTACCACCTGTTCCGGCACGATGTTGGAAGCGGCGCCGCCGCTGATGGTCCCGAAGTTGGCGGTGGTTTCCTCGTCAATGCGGCCGGCTGGCACCCTAGCCAAGGCCTGGGCGGCAAGGATAAGGGCGCTGACACCCCATTCCGGATGCAGGCCGGCGTGGGCTGCAATCCCGTTGACGGTAATGGTCAGGCGGTTGGCAGCCGGGGCGTGGGTGATCACTCGGGCAAAGCCGCTGGAATCAAGGGCATACCCCTCTCTGGCTTGGACCAGATGCGGGTCCAGGGCCTTGGCTCCGATCAGGCCGATCTCCTCGCAGGTGGTGATGACGAATTCCACCGGCCGGTGCGGTCGCCCGGTCTCACCTAAAAGCTGCATCGCCTCAATGCAGGCGGCGATCCCGGATTTGTCGTCGCTGCCCAGGATGGTGTCGCCGGCGCTGGTGAAGAGGTCGCCGACCCGTTTGACTTGCACGCCCTCGGCCGGTTGCACCGTGTCCATGTGGCAACTGAAAAAGATGGGCTCCAGGTCTAGATCGCCGGCAAAGCGGATAATCAGATTGCCACATTCCGAACCCGTACGGCTGCTCGAATCGTCTTCAATGATTTCCAATGCACCAAGTTCACGAAAAATCTGCTGCAACCGTTGCGAGATGGGGCCTTCCCGGCGGGAAGGGCTGTCGATTTCGCAAAGTTCGGTGAAATTGACTGCAAGTCGTTCTCTATTTATTTCCAAAATCAGACCTCAAAAGGACGACGGCGTGAGCGGCAATGCCTTCGCCTCGTCCGGTGTATCCCATTTTTTCGGTGGTGGTCGCCTTGATGTTAATGGCCGCGGGCGGCACCTTGCAACAGCGGGCGAGATTGTCCTGCATTGCGGCGAGATAGGGCGCCAGTTTGGGACGCTGACAGACGATGGTGAGGTCAGCGTTGCCCAGTCGATATCCTCGTTCTTCCATCTGTTGCTGCACCTGCATCAGGAGCAGCAGGCTGTCGATATTTTTGTATTGCGGATCGGTATCGGGAAAGTGCCGGCCGATGTCGCCCGCGCCCAGGGCACCGAGCAGGGCATCGGTCAGGGCATGGGCCAGGACATCGGCGTCGGAATGGCCGTCCAGTCCCAACTCATAGTCGATGGTCACTCCGCCGAGAATCAACCTACGGCCGGCAACCAGCCGGTGGGCGTCAAATCCATGACCTATTTTCATGGTACCTTCCTCCTTGAGCAGGGCGGCAGCCACCAGCAGGTCTTCGGGCCGGGTGACTTTGAGATTACGTTCACTGCCCTCGACTACCCGCACCGGAATCCCGACTGCCTCAAGCAATGAGGCCTCGTCGGTGCCGATGAAGCCTCTGCGATTCGCTTCGGCAAAGGCGTGTTCCATGAGTCTTCTGGCGGCGGCCTGCGGGGTCTGGGCCTGCCAGAGATGTGAACGGTCAACGGTTTTTTCGATCATCCCGCCGTTGCCAACCTTTTTGAGCGTATCCTTGACCGGGACGGCTGCGATCACCGCCCCGAACTGTGCTGCTCCGTGCAGGCAGCGGAGAATGGTCGCGCGGTCCACCAGCGGCCGGGCTGCGTCATGCACCAGCACCAGGTCAATTTCGGCGGGCAAGCTGCGCAATCCTGCCTGGACCGAGTCCTGACGGGTCGCCCCGCCAACGGTGACGTGCAGCCGGTTCGTTTGGCTTGCGGGCAAATGCATATGGAGCAGGTCGATAGTGTCCTGCATGTACGCAGCCGGAGCGGCCACCACCAGGGAGCGGATGGTTTCTAGATCGAGAAAGGCTTTGCAGGTGTGAACCAGGATGGGCAATCCGGCCAGGTCGAGGAACTGTTTAGGCTGAGGATGACCGAAACGGGAACCGGTCCCCCCTGCCGGAATAATGACCCCGGCCGGGGGATGATGAAGAAGTTCGCTGGGCACGGATGTGTGAGAAAAAAAGGGGTGAATTATAAGCCGAATTCTGTTTCCGCCCGAGGACGGACCATGATCATTTAACTAGGATGCCGGTCGCCCGGCATCTCATGCAACCTACCCGGAGGCTTCAGGCGGGCCGCCCTCAAACGCCTCCCTATTTGGTCTTGCACCCGGTGGGGTTTACCCTGCCCCCCATGTCACCATGGGGGCGGTGAGCTCTTACCTCGCCATTTCAACCTTACCTGTGAACGCTTGCGCGTCCCATCGGCGGTGTATTTTCTGTGGCACTTTCCCTCGGTTGCCCGAGGTTCGCGTTAGGAACCACCGCGCCCTGTGGTGTTCGGACTTTCCTCTCCGGCAAGCGCCGGAGCGATCATGCATTCACCCCTTACTTTGTGTCGACGTGTCGGTACAGTGGACCCAGCTCGTCAATCGTCTTTCTGATCAATCCCCTGGTTGGCCAGTTGATCGGCGCGCGCATTTTGCGCCCTCGGCACATGGATGATCGACCATTTGTCAAATCGGGCCAGCCGCTCCCGTACCTGCTGGAACAGGGGCAGCAGACCCTCGTTTTTCACCTTGTAGCGTCCCTGGATCTGGCGAACGATCAGTTCGGAATCAAGAGCAACGGCGATATCGGAACACCCCTGGCGCAGAGCTTCTTCCAGGCCGATGAGCAAGGCTTGGTATTCGGCGACATTGTTGGTGCAGGTGCCGAGGTAGACCGAGCGGGTTGTCAGTTCCTCACCGTTTTCGGCGAGGAGCACCGCGCCGGCCCCAGCCTGTCCGGGATTGCCGCGGGAAGCGCCATCGGTGAACAGGCGGCAACGCCCGATCCTTGATGTGTTTGCCGGCACTTCCGCCGGATCAAGGGGCGGTATGGCAGGCTCGGGGCTGCTGTTTTCCGGTGAGCGGACGCCAGTGAGTATCCGCCGGATGCCCTCGGGATGCTGACCGGGAAAGATGCGCTTGATAGTCTCGTCGTCGAGGTGTTCCACCAGGCGCCGCAGGACTTGATCCCGGGTCAGCAGCTCATTTGTCAACAGCGGCTTCCTCGGCTTCCTTGTAATAAAGGATGCGTTGGCAGGTTGGACAGGTGTTGAATTTCTCCGCTTTGCGGACCTCGATAACCTGCTGCGGTGGCAGCGTCATGTAGCAGCCTTGGCAGACGCTCTCGTTGACCGCCACCACTGCCAAGCCATCACGTTTGGCCAAGAGCATGGTGTAACGCTTGAGGTAGGGCCCCTGCAGGACCGCTATTTCGGCGTCCCGCTGGCTGGCCACAGTTTTTTTTGCCACCTCGATCCGTTTGATCTCCTTATCGACGTTTTCGATCTCTTCCGCCAGTAACTGCTGTTCGCCCGCGCACAGGTTGTCCAGGACGGCGACCTCTTGCTCCAGCTGTTCGATCTGTTCAATGAACTGGAGGATCCGGTCTTCCGTTTCCTTGACCAGTCGTTTATTTTCCTCGATTTCCTTGAGCAGGGCCTGGTGTTCCCGGCTGGTCTGTACTTGCATCATTTTGTTCTGCCGGTCCTTGACCCGCGCCCCGGCATCGTCGTGCTCAGCCTTGGTTTCCAACTGCTTTTGGTTGAGCAGCTCGATCTTGGTGCGGAAATTGGCAATCGTCTCCTGTTTTTCGGCGATCGCCTGTTCACGGCTGGCAACCGCAGCCTGGTGTTTGGCGATGGCGTGGTCGAACCCTGCGATCTCGCTGTCGATTGCCTGCAGTTTGATGAGTTTAAGTATTTCCTCTTTCAATGATGAGCTCCTCGGTCGGTGTATCTAGTGTTAAGAAGGGGATGAAGGTGTGCTTCGTAACGTATGGCCACGCAGAGCGGCAAAATCGGCGGTTGTGCGGATGGCCTTGATGGACGATTCATGTCAGGCGCAGCGGGGGCGGCTGGGCTGCTGTCTCAATGACCAGATCCCACCCGCGAATGGCGGCCTGCCGTCGCAGCATATCCCGGAAAAGAGTCATGGTCGGGTTTTCGGTGGCAAAGTGACCGGCGTCCAGCAGCCACAGGCCTGCGTCTGCGGCCCAGCAGGCTACGGAGTGCTTGACCTCGGCGGTGACAAACACGTCCGCCCCCTGGTTCAGAGCGGTTTCGGCAAGATCGGAGCAGGAGCCGCCGCAGACGGCAACGGTTGTCACCCGCGCGGGCCGTGGTCCGGCTTCCAGTATCCATGGCGGGGTGCAGGCCTGGCGGATTCGGGCAAGAAAGGTATCGGCGGTGACCGGTGCGGGATAGGTACCAATTCGGCCGAGGCCGCAGTCATGATCGTCATCCTGGCGAGAAGGGACCAGTGGTCTGGAATCCGCAAAGCCCAGGAGATGAGCGAGGTGATCGCTGACACCGCCCTGGATCGAATCGAGGTTCGTGTGGCAGGCAATGACGCTGATCTGGTTGCCGGTGGCGGCTGCAATGAATCTGCCTGCGGGGGTGTCGGTGCGTACTGCTTTCAGGGGCCGGAAAATGACTGGGTGGTGGGTGATGACGAGATCGTACCGGCCGGAGCGGGCTTGATCAATGAGCGAACAGGTGGGGTCAAGGGCCAGAAGGACGCGGTGCACCGGTTGGTGCGGGTCACCGATCAAAAGACCGACATTGTCCCAATCCTCGGCCAGGGTTTCCGGGGTGATGTGCTGGAGAATTGTCAGAAAATCTCGGACGGTAGGCACTCTGTTACTCTATAAAGAAAAAGAGGCACATCTTGTGGGAGATGTACCTCTTCTCAGGCATTGCGTTCAATGCCCCGCTGTTGTTTCAGCAATGGTTGCCAATAACTGCTCACTATTTTCAATGTCAGGCAATGGAAGTGGAGGGGAGAGAAGGAGTATCCGACCCGCCCTTCCGGAAAAATGGTGGGCCCACCTGGACTCGAACCAGGGACCGACCGGTTATGAGCCGGTGGCTCTAGCCAACTGAGCTATAGGCCCGGATAATTCAGTAAACATAATATAATAGCAAGGAATTAAAAAAGGTCAATATAATTTCATGTTGTTCCCGAAAAAAAGGGTGCTGGCCGAGAAAAACGGCCTCAATCACAAACGATTCTGGCGTATTGAGCAAGGTATGCATACGATTGTAGGCCACCTTCTTTTTCACGTGGTTTTCAGGTGGCGCAGCGCTACGACCATAAACAGGATAATCAACAGAGGCTCCGATGTTGTATAACAATCTCATTTATTTTTTGGTGGTCATTTTCGTTTTTTCCACCAACACGCCGGCAGCTAAACCGCTTTTGCCGCCCATCTTGACCCTGGCCGCTTTTGTGGCGTCGGCCTGGGGGTTCTCCCATATCGCCTCCCGGATGTTCAGCCGCTCAGCCTCCGGATCAACGGCCTATTTCTCTGTGGAGAAAAAGTTGTCGATCCTGGCGGTGATGGTGTTTATGGGCTTTATCTATCTCCTTGATCTGAAGTATTACTTGAACCCTCTTTCCTTGGGCGGAAGCCTGCCGGTCCTCGCCGACATCGCCGGTCTCGGCTGTTTCTTTCTCCTCCTGATCCTCATGTGGCGGGCGGCCCGACTTCGCTACCAGCAAATTTTTCAGCGCTCCTATTCTCCGTGGGCCTTTGTTTGGTCCAACTTCAAGGCTAATCTGCCCATTATCCTGCCCTGGTTGACTCTTTCGCTGGTTTTTGACGCTCTGCTGGCCTTGCCTTTTCCCGAGTTGGTCAAGGCGCTGCGTTCACCGTGGGGTGATCTGATCCTCTTCATCCTTTTCCTTTTTTTCCTGGTGTTGGCCTTTCCGCCCTTGGTTCGGACGCTCTGGGGCTGCACGCCTTTGCCGCCGGGGCCGCTGCGGGATCGGGTCCTGGCCTTCTGCCGGACTCAGGGGTTTCATTCCGAGATTTACACCTGGCCGCTTTTCGAGGGCCAGGTCCTGACTGCGGGCATCATGGGGATTGTGCCCAAATTGCGGTATCTGATGGTCACCCCGGCGCTTGTGGAAATCCTTTCCGAGGATGAGCTTGACAGTGTCTTGGCGCACGAGATTGGCCATGTCAAGCATCTCCATCTGGTCTTGTATATTGCTTTGTTCCTTGGTTTCAGTCTGTTTGCGGGAGCGGTGGCCAAGACCTTGCCCCATCTGATTCTTTCCAGCGATCTCTTTTACGACCTGCTGCCCCGGCTGCCGTTTGCGCCGGAAAACCTGCTGGGTCTTCTGGTGACAGCGCCTCTGCTTCTGTTGCTGCTGATCTATTTTCGCTTTGTATTTGGATATTTTATTCGCAATTTCGAACGGCAGGCCGATGCCTTCGTGTTTCGCGCTCTTGGATCCAGTCAACCGCTGATCCGCTCGTTTGAAAAAATAGCTCTATTTAGTGGCGGCAACCGGGATGAAAAAAACTGGCATCATTTCGGCATCGGCGAACGGATCGATTTCCTCAAGCTCTGCGAACAGGATCGAAACCTGATCAACCAGCATGGCCGCAAGCTACGCTTCAGCCTGTTGTTCTATGTCGCCTGTATTGGGCTGACGCTCTTGCTTATGCACCGCATTGATACCAGCACAATCTCGGAAGGATACGAAATCAGGTACGCCGAAGCGGTGCTGTTGCAGAAGGTGCGGCAGGAACCGGACAACAGCCTCTGGCTGATGTATCTGGGCGATTTTCTGCAAAGTCGCAAGATGGAGCGCAAGGCGGTCGATGCGTATGAAAAGGCCTTGCAACTCACGCCAAAGAGCGCCGAAATCAACAACAATCTTGCCTGGCTGCTAGTTACCGCCCAAGACAAGACCATCCGCGACCCGCAACGCGCCTTGACCCTAGCGCGAACAGCCGCGCTGCTTAAGGAGAACGGGTACATTTTCGACACCCTGGCAACGGCTTATTGGGCCAATGGCCTGGTCGAGGAGGCCGTGGCTGCGCAGATCAAGGCTATCCGTCTTGATCCGAATAATCGTGCCTACTATCAAAACCAACTGGAAAAGTTCAGGAAACAGCGGTGGGGAGAATAACCGGTGGATTGGCGGTAAGAACTTGGCGGAAGGTTCACAGGATGATATCGGGCAATTCCATTTCCATCCGGTCAAAGGCGACGGTAAAGGCCCTGACCACTTCCGGGTCAAATTCCACAGGTGCGCCGGCTATGATTTTTTCTTTAGCCTCTTCCGGCGACAGGGCATCCCGACCTGTACCGGCGGTTGTCATCGTGTCGAAGGCATCGGCAACAGCCAGAATGCTTGCCCCTTTGGGAACGGCTTCTTTGTCTTGAGAGGACAGATGCTCGACTTGATAGTGATGTCCAAGCAGCATGGGAAGAATCCTGCCCATCGGTCCGCAGAGCAGATGTTCGTCAGGCTTGGTGTTACTGGCGGCCGACGGCTCCTCCCGGATCAAACGGGCCGCCTTGTGGAGAATGCCGCGGCTGATCTTCAGCTTGCCGAGGTCGTGCAGGAGCGCCGCGGAGCGGATGTCTTCAATGTCATCCTTCTCGAGCCCCATATACGAGGCTATCCGGGTGGCATAGATGGAGACGCGAAAGCAATGATTCTCCCGTTCTTCGTCCTGGGTAATAAAGTGGCGGAGGATCAGCAGCAGGCCCTGATACGTCTGCCTTAGTTCCTGCATCTTGTTTTTGTTTTTTTCATACAGGGTTCCCATGGTATAGGCGGTCACCAGCAGGATGCAGCCCCAGGAAATGATGTGATACCATTGGTTGTCGCCCCCGAGTCCGGCCAGGTTAAACCGGTCGAACCGTCCCGGGTTGAAAAAACCAACCAGGGCGACCAGGAGAATGCTGGCAAAGGCGGTGAGCACCGATTGACGACGGCCAAAATAGTAAGCTGAAAGCACGGCCGGCAGGGTATACAGGCCGAGGAGCAGATACTGGGAGGCGATGGTGTAGTTGAGCATCCAGGCGATGCCCAACATCGAGAGGATGATCCAGAGCTCCTTGTTGATTTGCCGCAAGGAGCGCACAAACGGACTCTGTTTTCGTTGACCGGCTTGCCTTGCTTGCTGCTCAAGGCCAGTGCCGTCGATCGGTGTGCTCGGCGCCGCAATGCCCATATCGCCGGCATCGCTGTCGTGGATGGGGACAAACAGGACCTCGGCTCCTAGTTCATGCAATCTATGAATAACCTGCAGTCCAGTGTCCTCGGCGACATTGCGGCTCAAAACCACCGGCAGGTTGTGCAGCAGGGCGGGTATGCTCTCCGCAGGAATGCTTTTGGCCCGCTTTTCCAGGTAGGCGATAAGCTGCGCCTTGTTGGCGGAAGGGGAAAGTGCTTTCAGGATGAGAGAGCCTTTGCTATTATCCATGATTGCTTTCGATCCGGAACTAACCTTGTTCATACCTGGGGCCTGAGGAACGTGACCCTGCAACATGATGAAGATAAACGAGAACAGGAACATTATACGGGGGAGAAGCCCCCGGTTCAAGACGGGACTGTTCTTTTTGCAGCACAATCCGGAACGGTAGACGAATTGGGCTTGTTGGCTGGAATTGTTTGCCAGGGAGAGTAACGATTGATGAACAACCGAACCCATTGGCTGCTGCGAGTGCAGTTTCTCTGGCTGTTGGTGAGCTTGGCCGCGGTTCTTTGCTTCAGAGCGTCACTTTTGTCCTGGCGGCCAGCCCTGATGATAGTGGCTGCGGGGGTGGCCGGCTTGGTGCTCACCGGTTTTTTCAGTTTGCTGCTTTTGTTTGTGCTGGTGCGATCGGGTCGGCGAGGTGGCGGCAAGCACTGCCTGCTCGCCGCCGCCGTTTCCCTGCCAGCCCTGATTGGGGTACTTGTGCTGGGCATGCAGGGGGCGAAAGCGCCGCCGATTCATGATATTACCACCGACATGGATAACCCGCCGGTTTTTCGGATGGCGCAAGCCCTGCGCCGTTCTGGCGACAACGGCACCGAGTATCCGCGCATGGCGGCGGCTGAACGACAGCGGCAGGCCTATCCCGACGTCAAGCCGCTAGAGGTGCCGGAGCAACCGGATGAGGTCTTTACGCACAGCCTGGCAGTGGCCGGAAAACTGGGCTGGCGGATCGTCGCCCAAGACCGGGAACAGGGGATGATCGAGGCGGTCGACCGGACCCTGATCTTTGGCTTCACTGACGATATTGTCATCCGCGTCATCGCCAGCAACAGGGGCAGCCGGATCGATCTTCGCTCCGCCTCCCGTGCCGGGGTCAGTGATTTGGGCGTCAACGCTGAACGGATCAGGGCCTTTCGGCACACATTTACCAGCATGGAGGCGAAATAGGCAAGGTATGCCCAAACCACTTATTTTGGTCACCAACGACGACGGCGTTTATGCTCCTGGCATCCGTGCCCTCCACGAGGCGGTAAGCTCGCTGGGTGAGGCGGTGATCGTTGCGCCCGAACGGGATAATTCGGCGGTGAGCCATTCCCTGACCATGAACCGGCCGCTGCGGGTAGTGCAACTGGATGAGCACATTCACACCATTGACGGCACGCCCACTGACTGCGTCACCATCGCCATCAACAAGATTCTGCCGCGCAAACCTGATCTCCTGGTGTCCGGGATCAACCCCGGCGCCAATCTGGGTGACGACATCAGCTATTCGGGCACCGTGTCGGCGGCCATTGAAGGGACCATGTACGCCATCCCCTCGCTGGCTTTCTCCTTGAGCGGCAGTCCGCCCTATGATTTCGAAGTGACGGCGGCGGTCGCCTGGAAACTGGCCTCCATGGCCCTGACCATGCATCTGCCGCCCAAATCCCTGCTCAACATCAACCTCCCGCCATTGCCCGCCGGTGAGATCCGCGGTATTCGGTTCACCCGTCAGGGGCGCAGGCTGTACCGGGACGCCATCCAGGAGACTTTTGATCCCTGGGGCCGCAAGCATTATTGGATAGGCGGCGGCACCGTGCACTGGTCCGGCGGCGATGACACCGATGAGCAGGCGGTGCGCGACGGGTATATCTCGGTCACGCCGATTCAGCTCGACCTGACCAACCACGATGGCCTGGAATACCTGGAGCGGCAATGGAAAATGTGATGCTTGATTTCTATCCGCATCGAGCCCAGTGATGCCGTTGCTCGGCGCCCATCAGTCCATCGCCGGCGGCCTGCACCTGGCTTTTGACCGGATCGGCCAGGTTGGGGGCGAATCGCTGCAGATCTTCACCGCCAATCAGCGGCAGTGGCGCGCTGCCTCGCTGCGCCCGGAAGATGCCCAGCTGTTCCGGGAACGTTGGCGCCAAAGCGGCGGGATGCCGGTGGCTTCCCACGCCTCCTACCTGATCAATCTGGCTGCTCAGGAACCGGAAAAAGCGGCGAAATCGGTGGCTGCCTTTGCCGAAGAGCTCGGACGCTGCGGGCAGTTGGGCATCGGTCTGGTGGTGATTCATCCCGGCAGCCACGGCGGCGCCGGCATCGAAGCGGGGCTGGCCAGCGTAACGCGCAACCTGGATCTGGCGCTGGAACGGTCCGGCGTACTCGATTCGCCTCTGCGAGTCCTGCTGGAAACCACCGCCGGGCAAGGGAACTCATTGGGTAGCCGCTTCGAGGAGCTGGGCTGGCTGCTCGAACACAGCCGCTATACTGAACAGCTCGGCGTCTGCGTCGATACCTGCCACATCTTTGCCGCCGGGTATGACTTCCGCACCGCTGCCGGGTATGTGGAGACCCTCACCCAACTGGAGCGGCACATTGGCTGCGACCGCGTCCATTTCTTCCATCTCAATGATTCCCAAAAAGGGTGCGGCAGCCGGGTTGACCGGCACGAGCATATCGGCGAGGGCCAGATTGGCCTGGAAGGCTTTCGTTTGCTCCTCAATGACCACCGTTTCCGCCATCATCCCATGACGCTCGAAACCGATAAAGGAGCGGATCTGGCCGAGGATGTCGAAAATCTTCACCGTTTGCGCGAACTCATAGCGTAGTGCGGGATGCATCCTTGCTCCCCTGATTTTTTTTCGCCGAAAACCGTGTCCCCCTTCTTCAGGGAGGTGTCGTACCACAATTCAGGCCGTCGCCGCTTCTGAAGTGCTGTATTTTCTGAGTTTTTTCAGGAAAAATGACCGGAAAATTGTTGCGCCGCGATTCAATTCGGGTGTACGGTCATCCTTATTCTTTTCGTTTCACTCTCCCCTTCACTTTGCATAGGAGGAACACCGTATGAAAAGATATGTGGCGGAAACGTTTGGAACATTCTGGCTGGTCTTCGGCGGTTGCGGCAGCGCGGTTCTTTCGGCCGCATTTCCGGAGGTCGGCATTGGCCTGCTTGGTGTTTCCCTGGCCTTTGGCCTGACCGTGCTGACCATGGCCTACGCCATCGGCCATATCTCCGGCTGTCATCTCAATCCGGCGGTTTCGCTGGGCCTGTGGGCCGGCGGCAGGTTTCCGGCCAACCAGTTGCTGCCGTATATTGCCGCCCAGGTGATCGGCGGCATTCTTGCCGGCGGCGTGCTTTATCTCATCGCCAGCGGCAAGGCGGGGTTTGATCTGGCAGGCGGGTTTGCCTCCAACGGGTATGGCGCCCATTCGCCGGGAGGGTACTCTATGACGGCCGCCCTGATCGCCGAGGTGGTGCTGACCATGATGTTTCTTTTGGTCATTCTCGGTTCCACCGATGAGCGGGCCCCGCAAGGCATGGCCCCGATTGCCATCGGCCTCTGTCTTACCCTGATCCATCTGATCAGTATTCCGGTCACCAATACCTCGGTCAATCCGGCCCGGAGCCTGGGCGTGGCCCTGTATGTCGGCGATTGGGCACTAGCCCAGCTGTGGTTGTTCTGGGTTGCGCCCATTGCCGGTGCCGTGTTGGGCGCGCTGGTGTATCGCTTTATCGGTGCGCCAGAAAAGTAAGTAGAAGGTAGTTCCGGCTCCGTCGACGACAGGTTGGGCAAGGCCTCTCTCCTTCCCTGTCGCCGGCGGCGCTTCTTTGGAACTGTGACAAGAAGCCATAAAAAAATGCTAGCCACCCTAGTCTAATCGCCGAGCAGCACGAAACCTGATTATTCTCGGAGTTCCTCTTTCAACAGCAGCAGGTGGGCGGTCCCTTCTTCCTTCATCTGTCCTGCTTCCTCCCCCGCCTGATCGCCCGTTCCCCAGAAGATATCGATCCGCCCCGGTCCGGAAAGGGCGGAACCTGTATCCTGCACTGTGACCAGCCTTCGCATCTTTTTCCATTCAACAACGCTTCCTTTAGCCATGACCGGCCGACGGCTGTCGAGAAAGACCAGGCTGCCGGGAGGATACCACCGTTGATCGGCGGCGATGGAACGGCCTGGCGTCAGTTCACGGCCGAGATTGCCGATTGCCGGCCCCGGCGCGCTCCAGTGGAAAAAAATAAAGGAGTCGTTGTGATGAAGGATCAGCTCCCGTTCGCCAGGATGCTGGTCGATGTAGCAGCGGATGCTGTCCATGGTGACCTCGGCCAACTGCATCCGTCCGGTGTTGACCAGGTATTTGCCGATGCTGCGATAGTCACGGCCGTTGTTGACGGCGTAATGCACTCCCCGCCGGGAACCGTCGGGCAGGCGGATAATGCCTGAACCCTGGACGTGGAGGACAAAGGCGTCGAAGGGATCCTTGAGCCAGACCAGTTCCTGGCCCTGGAGCAGGTTGCCCTGTTCGATCTCCCGCCGTGTCCAATAGGGCACGATTTTTCCTTGCTCCCTGCGGCCCAGTACCTGTTTCTTGCCATTCGTCTGCCGGACCAAGAGATCGTCCGGCATCCGGTACAGAGGGTGGACATAGGGTGGTTGCCTGCTGAGGCTGCCCGGAAAGATGGGCTGGTAATAGCCGGTGATCAGCATCCGGATCGGGGCCTCGTCCGCCCCTCTGTTGACCTGGATCGCCTCGTAGGCTCTTTGGATCTCGTGGTGGAGCGCTTTTTCAGAGGGGCGGGACTGGATGAATCGTTGCAGATGGAGGGCAGAGTCGATCAACCGCTGCACCGGCACCATTTGGCCCGCGACGGAATAACAAGTAGTGGGCGGAACCGTGCGTAGCGCGCTGAGACTCCGGGTGAGAGCGCTCTCAAGCTGATGCAGTTGCAGGTCATCCTCAAAAAAAAGGCTCTCGGGTTTCGTGGCAGCGTGTGCCGGAGAGACGCAGGCGACGAGGGCCAGGAGCAGAGCACCCCAAATTCTGATGCGCCAGAGGCATTCGTTGCATTTGGCGGGCATGGTAGAGTCAGCGGCCAAAAGCCTCCGCTAGTTCGGTAACGGCCATGGCATAGCGGTTGGAGTGGTTCCATTCGGTGATGGCCTGGAAATTGGGATATCCGGCCACATAACGTTTGGCGTAGGGGCCACCGGGTTTCAGTTCGAGGCCGACAATGGACACCGGCCTGTTCTGGGGGGAAGGCGGCAAGGAGAGCTGCTGGCCCCGGCTGACCAGATCAAGCGGCACCAGTGCCTTGCGGCCTTTTTCCTCGGCCGCCGCCAGTTGCGGATCCTGAAGCGCGTAACCTAGTTCGGCATAAATTGGCGCATCAAGGGTCCAATTATAGCGCTTAAGGTAATGGGCGATCGAAGCCAGCACATCCGGGACCGACTCCCAGACATCGCGTTTGTCGTCGCCGTCGAAACTGATGGCATACTGGCGAAACGAGGCGGGAATGAACTGGGTCTGGCCGAAGGCACCGGCATACGATCCCATGATGCCATGGGGATCTCTGCCGGTTTCCCGGCAGAGCAGCAGAAAATCGATCAACTGTTGGCGAAAAAAATCGGCGCGGCGCGGATAGGCGTCGAACAGGGTGTTGAGCGTCCGTAGGACGTCGAAGCTACCCTGACGCGTGCCGTAGCGGGTTTCCACCCCCCAGATAGACACCACGATTTCCCGGTCGACCCCGAAGGTGGCCTCGATCCGATTCAGCAAGGCCTTGTGCTGGCGCAGTTTCTCCTTGCCGTCCCTGATATTGCCGGGAGTGAGAAACAGCGGTGCGTACTGATGGTAGGGTTTTGCCTCCCACTGCTTGTCCATGAGCACCAGCACCTGCCGATTGATGGTCTGTCCCTGGAAAATCGCTTGCAGTTCGTCTTGAGAGAATTGATGCTTCTGGGTGAGTTCGGTGAAGAGCTGGCGATATTTGTCCTGGGTGAGGTCGATGAGCTGCCCGTCCTCAACCAGGTCCGCTGCCATCGGTTGCGCAATGACTGGTGCAGGGTGAAGCAGCGCGGCGGCCAGCAGCAATCCGGATGCGAAGACAAGGCCAACAAGTGACAGAAGGTGTCTGGTTAAAAGCCTGGTGCTCATTGGCGTGCCGTGTGGGGTTATGGCGCCGGCGCAGGGAAATGACGGGTAAAGGCTGCGAGAAAGGGCTCCAGTTCCTGGCTCGGCAGGTGATTGATGCCGGCTGCGGCGGCCCTGCCGCCACCGGTGGAAAACTGACGGCACAGGCCATCGGCGCCCTGGCGGGTAGTCAACGGGGCGCGAACACTGACCAGAAACTCGCCGCCTGGACGGGAGAGCAGAACGGCATGGGCCATTTCAGGCTGGTCACGGGACAACTGATTGGCGAGGACGCCGATAACTCTATTGGCCCAGGCGGCCTCCGGCAGCAGAAAAACCCGGCCGCCGGCATGGACTCTATATGGGGAAAGTGCGACCGCTTTGGCCATGTCGTCCTCATGCCCTTGGCGGAGTTGGGCCAGCAGTATTGAATCGCGGTGAAAACGGAACGGGTCGGCGTACTGGTGGACCTCGCGGAACAGATCGGCGGGATGCGCTAAAAGATCTTCCACTTCCAGGCCGTAGCCATTGTAATTGAGCAGCCGTCCGATTTCCTTGAGTATCTGTTTTTGGTCAGTATCCAGGCCAAGGGAGTCGGCAAGCTTGCAGGCAACCTCATCCAGATTGTCGCCAAAGGCTCCGGCAATCGCCCAGGGGCGGTGCGACCCATCCAGCAGCCGGTCGATGATCAGCGAGGTGCAGGTCAGGGGCGAGGGGTCGATGTACGCCTCCAGCGATCCGGTTGTGGGTATGTCACCGCTGTAATGGTGATCGGCATAGAAAATGTGATTCCCCTGTGCCAGCAGCCGGGAGAGTGCGGTTCGATTGCGGTCGAGCGAAATATCGAGGACCGTGATCCGGCTGCCACTGGTATCGCCGAGCAGGTCAAGGAGGGTAATGTCCCGTTTGACGCCGGTGAGCAGTCGTGCCTGCGGTTGCGGGGATTGCAGGCGGAGTTGCTGCAGGGCGCAGATGCCGTCGGCGTCGCCGTTGAAAACATCGATCCAGTTCATGGGCAGGTGCGGGGCGAGGAATGGGGAAAGGCGTCTTACGATCCGGGCAGGTCAAGGCCCAGGAGGTTACCAATATTGGTCAGGCTAAAGGTGAGCATGAAGGTTTGGTCGCCCGGGGTGGAGTGGGAGGAAAGTTCCATTGCCCAGCAGGGCTGGTTATATCGCAGCCGGATGACTTCCTCGATGGTCTCGCTCTGTTCAATGGCCCGTTCGAGGCTGTAGCCTGTGGCAAAGTTGTACGGCAGCAGGTACCAGAAGGTGCCCCTGATCGAGTTGACGTCGGTGCGGTCGTTGAATCGGTAGTCTAGGGTGAACCGGTCGCCATGGCTGCTGTAATAACTGCCGTCGATGGAATGGAGGAAGGCGCCGTCACCGTACACATCGATATTGGTGGTGTATTTGAGGCGCATTTGTTCAAGGGGATAGAACCCGGTTTCGATAATAACTGGGGTCAATGGGGTGTCGCTCATTTCGCTGCGCAGATCAATGCCTTGCTTGGCCTTGAGAAAGGCATAGTCGCGTTCGAATTCGCGGCCCTTGTGGTCGCCGGCGATGGCAAAGAAGTTGTTGAAACCGTAATACAGGGCGTTTTCCTCTTCAAGTTCGTCAACAGGGTCGAACTGGGGGAGGAATTTTTTGTCCGGGATCGAGGTCTGGGTGTAGGCGAGAAAAGGGCGCAACGTGTGGTTCACGGTGTTCACCTCGCCGATGCTGACCGCAAAATCACGCATCAGGGTGGTGGCGATTTCACTGTTGAGACGGGTGAGGAAGCGATTTTCCGAATCGTTGTCCTCCCAGGCCGAAGCGCCGCCGTCATCGATCATATATGAGGTGTTGCGAATGCCGCCGCTGATGGTGGCTTCAACATAGGGAGTCAACGGAATGCCCGTGGTCACCGTTGGCAAGAGATCGATCCGCTGGGCGCCGACCCCCTTGTCCCGCCAGAAATTGGTGTAGTTGGCATCCCAGAGAAGATCCGGTCCGCTGGAGGAAGCGATGGGGACGAGGCCCGAGTAGGTCAGGGAGGGCAACGTCCAGGCCCGCGAAGGGTTGTCGGGGGTGTAGACCTGTTCTGTTAAGTCATTGATCGCCAGGGCCTCGCCGAGAAGCGAGGTGCCGTTCTGCCAGGAACGCAGGGTGGCCAGGCTGTTCTCGCGATATTGGTTGGTTTTGTCGACGAACCCACGGCCGAACGTCTCGGAAAATTTGATCTGACTGGCGTTAAACCCGGTTGACCCGGTGTTGAATTCCCGCAGATAATCGAGGTCGGAGGCGACATCCAAATCCAGCCTGGTCGTCCAGGCGCCGATATTCTGGTCGGCCTTGCCCCGGACCCAATAACGGTCCGCATTGGTGTGGGTAAATTGGCCGTCCTCGTAATAGTCGACCTCGGACGGGTCGGACAACTTGTCATTCAGGAAGTTGCCCATCAGCATGCCCTTGCTGTCCTCATCGAGCACATAGCGGAATTCGGCGCCGGCCATCATGCCCCGGTTGGCAAAGTAGCGGGGAAAGAGAGTCAGGTCGCTGCTCGGCGAGAGATTAATGAATAAAGGCGTTTCCAGGCTGAAGCCGTCACGATCGGAAAAGGATAGGGCGGGGAAGAGCAATCCGGTCTGGCGTTTTCGTTTTGCCGGCAACAGCATGACCGGCGTATACAAAACCGGCACATCCTTGATGCGGAAAGTGGCGTGTTTGAGGAAGGCGTAGCCGCCGTCGGTGATCTCGACATCATCGGCGGCAAAAGACCAGGGTGGGGTTTCTCCCGGCTGGAGCTTACAGGTGACGATCCATCCGTCTTCGATATGGTAGGTGAGGGCGCCGGTTTTTTCGATAACCTTGCCTTCGAGATGCATCTCCTTGTGTTGCCGGATAACGGTGGCTTTTTCAAACATGCCCGTGGATTTTTCCATGTCGATGCTGCCGGAGTCAGCCGTCAATTGATCGGCGCCGATATCGATCAGCAGATGACCCTTGGCCGTCAGCAGGCCGCGGGTGATGTCGTAGGAGGCCCAATCGGCTTTAATCGTCGTGACGGTTTTCAATGCGGTCTCCGGTTGGGCGACCGGTTCTGCCGGTGTTTCCGGGGACTCGTTATCCAGGGGGGTATCCCGTTGGGAGGGGGTGCTTTTCTGGGTGGGGGCAATCGGCTCTTTCTTTTCCAGTACGACATTGCCCTCCGCGATAATGGTGGGGGGATTCTCGAGCCTGGTCAGTTTGTCGGCGGTCAGATCCCATTGCCGGGCGTCGACAGAAGCAGCGTGCGCTGAGGCGGCGGTCAGGAGTAGGGCGCTAAGGGCCAGAAAGATACGTGCAAGGATCGGGGAGGATGGGATGGCGTGCTTCACCTCGATCGGCTCCTTTGAATGTCTATGGAAACAGCAGAGCGGATGCGCCGGGGGATGAACCGTGGTCTCGTTTTGAAGGGGAAAGGCGCCTCAACTGGTTGGAGCGATTAAAGAAACAAGACGAGAACAATCGCTGGCAACAGGGTCGAATGTACGTGTCGGCATACGTTGTGTCAAGCGAAAAGTCGTAGAATTGCCTTGCGCCACTGGGGAAATTAGTTTAAGTATCAGCAGGTGTAATGATGCCTAATGACTTGATTTTCCAAAGCTTGCCCCTGCCTTCATTTGCTTGAGATTTTTGCAGAGCACCAACCGTTCGCAGCGCTGTATGAACTTTATCTTCGGCCCGGTGAATTCCAGGCGACTTGGCCGTTCTCTCGGCATCGACCTCTTCTCAAGCAAAGTCTGCAATCTTAATTGTATTTATTGTGAGGTGGGGCGGACTCTTTCCCCTGTTAGCCGGCGTGGTGCCTATTCCTCCACCCAGGCAATTCTTGAGGAGATCGACGAGTTGTGCGCCGATCCAAAGCGGCTCGGTGCTGTTGATGTGTTGACGGTGACCGCCAAGGGAGAGCCGACCTTGCACAGCGGGCTTGGCCAAATTGTCCGTCATCTTAAAGAGAAAGCAAAAAAACCGGTTGCTGTTCTCACCAACGGCACCACCCTGATGGATGAAGATGTGCGCCAGGCGCTCATGGCGGCGGACATTGTTGTCCCCTCGCTTGATGCGGCCCGCCTGGAGAGTTTTTGTAAAGTTGACCGGCCGGCCGAAGGCATGGACCTAGAGGCTGTCATCAGCGGGTTGACTTTTTTTTCCCATGCGTATACCGGGAAAATATGGCTGGAAATACTCCTGGTCCAGGAGATGAACGACGCACCCGAGGACATCGAGGCCCTGATCGCGGTCCTTCGGAGGATGCGGCTAGACAGAATACAGCTCAACACGGTGGTCCGGCCCCCGGCGGAAGAATTTGCCCGCTCGTTGAGCCATGACAGGTTGGCGGCAATCGCTGCTCTCCTGCACAAGGAACTCGCCCTGCCGGTTGATTTACCCTTTGTTGCGGCGGATAAAATGGCGGAAGGGCAATCGTCCAATGTGCTGCCAGTGCCCGATTCGGCATCAGTGGCTGCACTGATGGACGAAGTAAAACGGATGGTGCAACGGCGGCCGTGTACCGCCATTGATATAGATCGGACCTTCCATCTCGGGGGGCCGGACAAAGTTGAGCAACTGCTTGAACCGTTGGTGCGCTCCGGAATCCTGCAGCAGCAGGAACATGGCGGCAGCAGATACTACCAGCTGGCATCGTGAAAACGAGGGTGTTTCGCCTTGTTTTGCCTGCCGGTAAAAGTAGTCGTGAACGGACACGGCGTTGCTGAAAAAAATACTCAAAGGATACGAATGTCAGAAAACGAGCAGAACGAACAAGAAGAGAAAGCCCCGCCTGTGCGCAAAGCTAAAACCGGTGCCTGGTGGAAAAGCGTGCCGCAAGAGGCTCCAGAGGTGGTGGCTGTACCGGCTGAGCCCAAGGTTGTCGAAATGACGGACAGCTCTACAGCCGAACCGCAAGAGCAGGGTGCCGCCCCTCTGCCTTCAACCCGCAAGCCAAGACGAGGAAGGGGCAGAAAAACCGCCGCGCCGGAGGTGGAGTTGCCGGTGGAGGAACTCCCCGCCGTCCAAGAGGAGGGAGCGGGATCTGAAAACGTCATTGCTGCCGACCAGGAGGATACCCCTGCCCCGGCCAAAAAACGAAGGTCTCGCAGGGGAGGAAGAAAGCGGTCCAAGCAACCGGAACCCCCTCAGTCCACTGAAGAGGTGGGGGAGGCCGGAGAAGCGCCGCTTGCGGAACGCTTATCCGATATGGAAGAAGACGACGATGCCGACCGGGTGGAAGACGAGGGACCGGAGATTCCGGACAAGGCGGTCACTTATAAGCTGTTGATCAATGCCGAGGAGCCGGAGGAATGTCGTATTGCCCTGGTCGAAGATGGTCGGCTTGAATCCTTCCATGTCACCACTATTGATCGCGAGCCGACCAAGAATAACATCTACAAGGGCCGGATCGTCTCGGTCGAGGCTAATCTGCAAGCGGCTTTTGTCGATATCGGTACCGGGCGCAACGGTTTTCTGCCGTTCAACGAGATCCACCCGGAGTACTATCGCCAGGATGTCAATGAGCGCAATCGCACCCTGATCACCCAGCAGCAGTGGAAAAAACTCAAGATTGAAGATGTGGTGCAGAAAGGCCAGGAAGTCCTGGTTCAGGTGGTGAAGGAGGTGACCGGTAACAAGGGTGCCAACATGACCACCTTTCTGTCGCTGCCTGGCCGCTGCCTGGTACTGATGCCCGGAAGCGATAGTGCCGGTATTTCCCGCAAAATCGTTGGCGAGGAACGGCGGGCCGGTCTGCGCGAGATCATGAGCGAGTTTGAGATCCCGGAGGGCATCGGCTACATCATCCGCACCGCCAGCGCTGAAATCACCAAGGCGGTTTTGGAAAAGGACCTGCACACTCTGCTGGCGCTCTGGGAGGAGATCAAGCGACGTGGCCAGACCATGGAGGCGCCGGCCCTGGTTTACGAGGAACAGGATACGGTTGTCCGTTTTCTCCGTGACCATTTTTTTCATGAAATCAAAGAAATAACGGTCGATACCGAGGAATCGCTCAATAATGTGAACGCCTTTGTTGAGCTGCTGCCCGCCAAGCAGCGGCAGGTTAATGTCAGGTTGCATCGCGGTGCCAAACCCATTTTCAATCAGTACAATATCGAAGAGCAGATCGAATCGATTTATAAGCCGCAGGTGCTCCTGCCGTCCGGCGGCTCAATCGTGATCAACCCGACCGAGGCCTTGGTGGCCATCGATGTCAACTCCGGCCGGACCTCGAAAAATGCTGATTTCGATGAGACCATTTTTCTCGCCAACATGGAGGCGGCGGCCGAACTGGCCCGGCAGCTCCGGCTGCGCGATCTGGGTGGCCTGATTGTGGTTGACTTCATCGACATGCGGAACAAGAAGCATATCCGAGAGGTCGAACGGCAGGTGAAGGTCAGCATGAAACGCGACAAGGCCAAGGTCGACATCAGCAAGATTTCTCGTTTCGGTCTGATGCAGATTTCACGACAGAAGATGGGGGCGCCGATCGAAAAAGGGAGCTACAGGACTTGCGAATACTGCCAAGGGCGGGGAGTGGTGCGCTCGGTCGAGACCCTGGCCCTCTATCATCTGCGCCGTATCCAAACCGGCATCAGCCGCAAAAAGGTCGCCCGGATCGAATGCCGTCTGCCGCTTGATGTCGCCCAGTATCTGCTTAATAAAAAGCGAGCGGAACTGGTTGATCTCGAGCAGAAGCATTCGGCGCGAATCGACATCATTCCCCGGGTCGAGATGAAACCAGCGGATAGCCAGATAGATTTTCTGGAAACAGAGGCGAGCCGTTAAAGGGAAACATCCACGCCATCGCCGGGATGTCTCTGTCGGCCGGAGGAATAAAACAGTCTCCCGCCTAGAGAAAAAAAGAACTTGAATTCAATCAAGGTTCGGAGTATATGAGGAAACCGTTTTTGCGCCTGTAGCTCAGCTGGATAGAGCGTCGGACTACGAATCCGTAGGTCGGGAGTTCGAATCTCTCCAGGCGCGCCATACAATCAAGCACTTAGCGAGCAATCGCTAGGTGCTTTTTTGTTTGGTGCTACCTCGGTGCTACTTTGAAAAAGTTGTTCCTGCTTTTTTCCGGTGTCGTTCTTGCCGCCCTATAGTTACCATGTCATGGCCCTGATCAACCGGCAGATCGATGCCCTGCGCCGTGAACAACAACACCGCCTTGATGCGCAGGAAACCAAGACCTTGAAAGGAAATCGGTTTCTGTTGCTCCGCAACTACC
>Ga0209016_1000479_pt1 | contig 46907 bp, 35 predicted proteins | sample EPASupsiteSAE305_FD_187265 | JGI IMG/M metagenome (GOLD analysis project Ga0209016, IMG submission 187265) | Bioremediated contaminated groundwater microbial communities from EPA Superfund site, New Mexico - SAE3-05 (SPAdes) (version 2) | ecosystem: Environmental > Aquatic > Deep subsurface >... | reverse complement strand
ACCGGCATCGACATGAGCCAGTTGTTCACCGAGCAAGCGAAACTTCGTGCTGCAGAACTCGGCGTCGCCGATCAAGTCAAGTTCATTCATGGCGATGCTGCCGGCTATGTCTCTGATGAAAAGGTCAGTGTGGCAGCCTGTGTCGGTGCCACTTGGATCGCCGGGGGAGTCGCCGGCACTATCGAACTTTTGGCACGGAGCCTGCGCACCGGAGGGATCATCCTCATCGGCGAGCCCTACTGGCGACAGTTACCGCCGACGGAAGATTTTGCCAAGGGGTGTCTTGCCAACTCAATCTCCGATTTTCTCATGCTTCCAGAACTGCTCGCGTCTTTCGGCCACCTTGGCTACGACGTCGTTGAAATGGTTCTGGCTGACCAAGATGGCTGGGACAGATACGAGGCGGCCAAATGGCTCACCATGCGTCGATGGCTTGAAGCCAATCCCGGCGATGAGTTAGCCAATGAAGTTCGAGCCCAACTGACCTCGGAACCCGTACGCCACGCCGCTTACACGCGTGAATACCTGGGCTGGGGTGTGTTCGCGCTGATGCCGCGGTGATGCGTTGGCGCATCCGGCAGGTTATGAATAATAGGAAGCAGACTTCGATTTTTTCAGTGAAGCAGCATCGGAACAGCAAGGATCTTGCTGCACATTGACGCGGAAATTTTGGACGAGCCAATACCCTTCGACTGCGAGTACATCGGTGACTCCGGTTTCGGGTGGCTCATCACGATGGAGACGTGACAAAATGCAGCAAGCAAAGAACACGATTTGCCTTTGGTACGATGGCGACGCCGAGGAAGCGGCTCGTTTTTACGCCAAGACCTTCCCTGACTCATCGGTTGGCGCGGTACACCGCGCACCGGGAGATTTTCCGTCCGGGAAGAAAGGGGATGTGTTGATGGTCGAGTTTAACGTGATGGGAATCCCCTGCCTCGGGCTCAATGGCGGACCCGATTTCAAGCACAGCGAAGCATTCTCGTTTCAGGTCGCAACCACTGACCAGGCCGAAACGGATCGTTACTGGAACGCGATCGTCGGCAACGGCGGTGAAGAGAGTGCGTGCGGCTGGTGCAAGGACAAATGGGGCCTGTCCTGGCAGATTACGCCGCTGGCTTTGACAAAAGCAGTAACCGATCCCGACCGCGCTGCCGCCAAACGCGCTTTCGATGCGATGATGCAGATGACAAAGATCGACATCGCAGCAATCGAAGCGGCGCACCGCGGGCTTTAAAAGCGCGTTCTTGAAAGAGGGTAATCCCTCGGCCGGCAGGTTATTGCACCATTGCGTCTCACAGAACGATGGAGGAATTATGAAGATTCCAAGAATTACTGTGTTAACACTTGGCATAGCTGATTTAAAAAAGGCAACGAAATTCTATGAAGCTGTACTTGGTACACCTCCGAACACCTCTTATGATGGAGTTACCTTTATAGAGCTTCCGGGAACTTGGATTTCTCTATATCCGCTTGAGAAACTTGCAGAAGACATCTCTCCTGACGTTCAGTTTATTCGCAGTGGATTCAGTGGGGTCACGCTTGCTCACAATGCTTGCAGCAAGGATGACGTTATTGCAATAATAGAACGCGCAAGATCTGCAGGCGCTCGAGTCGTGAAAGAACCGCAAGAAACGAACTGGGGCGGTTTTAGTGGTTATTTCGCCGATCCTGATGCATATTACTGGGAAGTGGCTTGGGGGCCAATGTTTGATTTTACAGAGAATGGTGAGTTGAGATTCAAAGAAAATGCATGACAAGACAAATTCATCCGACGAAAAAAACCGCGCAGCTGAATTTGAGGACCAAAAGTAACAACAGGGGCCAATCCCCATTTTCTCGTTCTTAAGACTCTGCTAGTCTCTCGGCTGGCAGGCTATTGCACCGATATATTTTCAGAATCATAGATCGCGAAATGTTCCAAATAGGAATCCCTACCGCAATTAACGAACATACAGCTATATATTTATTTTCCTGCTGAAAAATCTTAGAGATATGGTTGCTCTGTATTCTGTATTAATCGAGCAGGATTTGTCGACTCAACTGCAGGAGTGTAATTTTGAAAACTATTTTATCCATTTTTACCGCAATGTTGTTGCTTGGTTTTTGTTCGACCATCGCCAACACCGCTACGACCACTTTGTCTGTTCTTGAAGGTAAAGGTCCCAGAACAAAAGACACGATCATTCAGCAGTCCCGAAAACAGTCACAAACACCACCTGCAAAGCAGCAAACACAAACCCGAGCCGACGTCAAGCCAGTGTTAAAAAGCTCTTCGCCATTTAAACCTTTAACAAACGATGATCGCAAAGGAATCAACGATCCCATGGCCCCTGTGAATTAAAAATCAACAGGGGACAACCCACCAATTTTCCCCGTTGGTGTACAATTGCACGGGAAGGCCTCCTTTGCATGGCTTCTCCTCTTCCCGGTTATAGCAGCATCAGGGCCGCTGTGACACGCACCCGTTTTTATTGACATAGCCACATTTCTAATAATGCTTATCGTTAAATCAACGAAGGAAATCTGACGCGATATCAGCCGCGGGGCATTTCAGATTTATTATTGGTGCTGATTTGATTGGAGGCGTGTCATGAAAACACTTGAATTCAAAGGCAACAAAATATTTGTCGATGAAAACGGATATCTTACAAACCAAGACGACTGGAATGAAGATGTTGCGAAGGCTTTGGCCTCTCAGGAAGGAATAGACGAACTCTCGGCAGAACAGTTCGAAATTATTCGTTTTATGAGAGAGTATTTCATCAAGTACAAAGTTTTTCCCATATTAAATAATGTGTGCAGAATTACACATCAGCCGAAAGAATGTGTAAACGAGCAGTTTGTAAACCCGGAAAAAGCATGGAAAATTGCTGGATTGCCAAAGCAGGACGGAGTTCATTTTGTAACCTTGGATGGTAAGCATTACTTTATGGAACCGTACTGTTGAGTAATAACCACTAAAGGCTCTTTGGAGCTGGAGGTTATATCATGTACAGCGACAATGAATTGTGCGAGCGGATCACAGCGCTTTACCCAGACATTGGCGAGTGTGGAATCGATATTAAAGTCGATTATGATGAGTCCCAAAAGGCTTGGCTGGTTCATCTAAAGAAAGATTCTCACACTTTAAATCATTTCTTGGAAATGATAGATGCTGACAAGTGCATGGAAGGAAAGCAATGTGTTGCTCTTGGTCTTGAAATTGCTCAATTAAAGAATAACATTGAAGGAAAGCAATTTTAATTAAATTTTTAAAATTGGTATGCTTTCCGTGGGGTGCCTTTGGGCACCCTTGTTCTTTTCAAGAATCAGAGTAAATGCGGCTCAGTTTCACGAGATGTCCATACAGTAACCTGCATCGATGTACTTTGAGGTACTTTTGATGTGCTTTTATCTGGTTCCAAGGGGTAAAACAGTGTGTATTGCTGTTTCATAATGTTCATCTAACTACTTAACAACACAGTATAACAGATCGGAGCGGGACACTTGGTTTCGCCTACATCAAACACTGACAAACCAGGTACGGTGGCGGTTACACAATCGCCCCTGTCCGCCGAATTCCTCGCCACCGTTAGTCACGGGCCGGGTGTCTACCAGATGCTCGGCAAGAAGCAGGTTCTCTATGTGGGCAAGGCCCGTGACTTGCGCAAGCGGCTCAATCAGTATGCCCACTTCACCGGGCCGGTACATTCCAAGACCGCGGTCATGCTCTCCCATGTACAGCGGGTGGAAACAATCCTTACCACCACCGAAAAGGAGGCGCTCATTCTTGAGGCCTCGCTGATCAAACAGCACCGGCCACGCTACAATGTTATACTTCGCGACGACAAAAACTATCCGCTGATCAAGGTCACCACCCGTGATCCCTGGCCACGGGTGGTAGTCACCCGTAAACGGCTGCGTGACGGCAATCGCTACTTCGGCCCCTATTCCTCGGGCACGGCCATGCGCGCCACCTTGCAGCTGCTCTATGCCCAATTTCCCCTGCGACGTTGCAAAATTATGCGCGAACGGACCCGCCCCTGCCTCAATTTTCAGATGGGTCGTTGCCTCGCTCCCTGTGCCGGCCAGGTGAACGCGGTGGAATATAAACGGATGGTGGGCGATGTACTCCTGATTTTGGAGGGAAAAATCAGCGAGGTAGTCAAGGAGTTGACCGCCAAGATGGAACAGGCGGCGAAAAACCTGGCCTTTGAAAAAGCGGCTCTCTACCGGGACCAGATCAAGGGACTGACCCGAACTATCGAGCACCAGGCCATTGTCGCCGAACACCATCTTGACCAGGATGTGTTCGGTATTCATCGGCAGGACGCCTCAGTGGGCGTGGCCCTGCTCTTTGTTCGAGGCGGGATGATCACCGGGGCCCAATCCTTTTTCCTGGCCGATCCTTTGGGTGAGGACGACAGTCTCCTGGCCCAGGTCATCCTGCAATATTATTCCAGCGAACGCCAGCCGCCGCGTGAACTGCTCCTGCCCTTTGTTGTTGAAGATCAGCTGCTGATCGAGGAACGGCTGGCTGAACTGCGCGAGGGACCGGTAGCGCTGCTGGCGCCGCAGCGCGGTAAACGGATGCAGCTGATGCAGATGGCAACGGCCAATGCGGCCCAGATTTTTTCCGAGCGGGCGAAAAAGGAACAATCCTGGGACACTTTGGCAACGGCTCTGCAGGCTAAACTGCGGCTGGCCAGCCGCCCGGACACCATCGAATGCCTCGACATCTCCAACCTTCAGGGCAAGCAGGCGGTCGGCTCGCTGGTGTGTTTTGTTCAGGGCGAGAAATCGCCGGCCCGCTTCCGCCATTACCGGATTAAATCACTGGACACCCCGGACGACTACGCCATGATGCGCGAGGTTCTGGAGCGACGGCTGAGCAAGGGTGTCGCGGAAGAAACCCTTCCTGATCTGCTGCTGCTTGACGGCGGCAAAGGCCAGTTACAGATTGCGGTCGAGGTACTGACTCGGTTCAATTGTCTCCAGCAGGTCGATTTGGTGGCCATAGCCAAAGAAAAGGCCGAGGAAGGAGAAAAACTTTTCCGGCCGGGACGAAAAAATCCGATCATCCTGCCTGCCCACTCACCGGTATTGCTCTATCTGATGCGCATCCGCGACGAGGCCCACCGTTTCGGCATCACCTTCCACCGCAAGTTGCGCGGTAAAGAGCAGTTGCAGTCTCAGCTCGATGCCATCGAGGGGGTCGGCCCGAAACGAAAGCAGCAGTTGCTGCAGACTCTTGGCAGCGTCAAGCGGGTGATTGAGGCAGAGGTCGAGCAACTGGCGGCCGTGCCAGGGATTGGCCCGGAGCTGGCCCGGCGGATGTTCCGACAGCTGCATGGAGAGGAAGGGCATGGAACCGAATGAACACACGATGGCCAGGCTCAAGGCCGGCTGCATCTGCAAGGGCGTTAAACTCATCCGGTTGATCGAGGCCATTGAGAACGGCGCCACCACTTATGCCCAAGTCGCCGCAGTCACCGGCATCGGCGATGGCACCTGCAAGGGCAAGCGATGCGGAGAGAAGGTAATGGAACTGCTGGCCCGGCATTGTCCAGACCCATGATCTTCTTGCGATCGTGTTCGTTCGTGATGACGATGACGTTGCCAGATTAGCTTTACAGGATAAAGGGGATTTGGCTCACTTCGTAGGCGAGCCGTTTGTTGAATTGATCCTTGCACTCTTCATCGAGATCTAGAAATTGGGCGGCGAACATCTGCCCGCCCATGCGGACAACTCGGGCCTTCAGTTGAAAATGTGAGCGGAGGGTTGCATGTTGGTCAAAGTTGATGGTGACGATGATGGCATCACCTGCTGCGAGGGGTATAGTCGGCGATTCAACCGCGCATCCGCTCACCGAGATATCAACAACAGTGCCGCTGCCGACCTCGTTGTTGATTTCATACTGCAACTGCATATTGTTCAATTCGAGCCTGATGCCATCTCTTTTAATGCATTGATCGAGTCGTCTTTCAGCATCCTCTTTACTTTCAGCATAGATAGGCCGAACGCTTTTAATTTTATCTGAAAAATTGACAATTTGTTTAAAACTTACATTATCCTGCTTAATGACTCGAACAATCTCGCCGACATTATTTGCTATCAGAAAATCAATGATTTTTTTATACACAGGCAAGCTGCTGATATACAATATGTTGCACTGTGAAATATCACTTATAACCTCAAAACCTTTTTTTAAATCTGCAACGCAAAAACGGACCTCAGTATAGAGTTTCTCCAGTGACTTGGGGTCAACATTGCCCGAAATGGTCACATGGAGCCTGTTTTTTTTTATGTTTGCGCTCGCTTTGACCAAAGCCCGTGCATTCGCCATTTATCCACCGAGGAGTGTCAAGGAAGTTCTTCTCTTTATGGATGGAGTGTATAGATATTTTGAGTGCTGTCAAAAAAATAATGCGTTTAAAAAAGGACGCATGAGCCAAGGAAACTGATGAAGGTGACCATCCGAAACATAACGCTTCTTGCCGCCATCCTCTTGGCCGTCGCGCTCTATGCCTTTGGGAAACCATGCCCGGAGGCCGCAATCAAGCCCTACCAGCATCTTGTTATCCTAGGTGATCCGCATCTGCCAGGAAAGCATCTTACCCAGAAGGAGCAGGTCCGCGCGACAATCAACTCCTGGAACGATGTCGACATGGTCATCGCTGTCGGTGACATCTGCGACGAATACGGCACCAAGGCCGAATATGCGGCGGCAAGAGCGTTTTTCGCCCGACTGAACAAACCCCTGACCGTTGTTACCGGCAATCACGACTACATCTACGAAACACCATCCTGGCCGGGTGGCGGAGGGTATAAACACGCAACCCGCGCCATCCAGGAAGCAAAACTCCAGCTCTTTCGTCAGACCTTTGGTTTGCCTGTCCACCATTATAGCCGGAAGGTCGGCGGATATCAGCTGCTTTTCCTCTCAACCGATCACGAGAGCTTCACCACCGGGATGAGCGACGAACAGATCAGCTGGTTGCGGGCCGAGCTCGAACGCAACCCCAACTCGCCCACTATTATCGTATTCCATGGCCCACTTCAGGGCACTCAGTATGCCTTCAAGCGATACATAAACCGGCCCCATGCCGTTGCCCAGCCGGCAGAGGCCATCCATGCCCTCCTCACCGCCAATCCTCAGGTGTTCCTCTGGGTCTCCGGCCACACCCATACGCCGCCGACGGAAGAAAGCTACGCCTCACCTGTCAATGTGTACGCCGGACAGGTCACCAACATTCACAATACCGACATGAAACGTGCGGCCATCTGGACCAATTCCCTGTTTCTCTATCCGGACAAAGTGGTGGTCCGCACCTTCAACCATCAGCAAGGGGCTTGGCATCCGGAATTGGAGCGCGTCATAGCAGTACCAAAGCTCTGAGTGGAGCACCCTGCCCCGTTGCTTTCAGTCGATAGAAAGCCGTGACGCGAATGTATCGTCCTCTGTCGGCGGGCTATTTTTTTGCTAGCATCAAAAAAACGGGAAAACTCCTCATTGTGCCGTCGGCAGCCGGCTTGACGATCTCGGTCGCCGTCAGGTCACGCACCTCGACAAATCCAGCCGCGGTCAGGGCGGCCCGCACGGCCGCCCGGTCGAACCCGTCATGAAAAACTCCAGTGCTGTCCGTATGAAATTGCCCTTCGTCCAGATCAAGATCGGCCAGACAAAGGATGCCGCCAGAGATCATGGCTGCATGGAAGAGGGCAAAAAGCGGCTCGATTTCCTGGATGTGATGCAGGGTCATGCTGCTGACAATCAGGTGATACTTGCCCTTTAACACATCGCCCTGTGCCGGGTCGCAGTGCATGGAACAGATGTTGTCCAGTCCGGCGGCCACGATTTTGGCGTTGAGGATATCCAGCATGCCCCGTGAACTATCGGCACCGATAATGGTCCGGACAAAGGGTTGCAGCCGCAGGGTCAACAGGCCGGTGCCGCAACCAAAATCCAAGGCGTTCATGTCCGTGGTCAGCGGAACCTCACGGATGATGGCATCGGCCACTTCTCCGGCCAGTTTGACCCGCTGCGGTTTTTCGTCCCAGGTAGCGGCGGCCTGATCAAAATCTCGTTTCACGTTATCCATCAGTGGTCTTCTTGGTTGGTTTTGATAGTGTGTTGCCCTGTAGAGCGGCGCCCCGGTTTTGCAGGAAAAGGATTCCTCGTTACGGTAAGAGATGGGGCAGAAAGACAGACATCCCGATTAATAGCGCCGTGATTGCCGCCGCCAGCACACCGAAGGCGGCCACATCCTTGGCCTTGCCGATCAGCGGCCGCTGCTCCAGCGAGATTTCGTCGGCGAGCAATTCAATTGCGGTGTTCATCGCTTCCATGCCCCAAACCATGCCGATTGCCAAAAAGAGGAGCGCCCATTCCGACGGAGGAAGAGAAACCATCAGTGCACCAATCACCACCAGGATTGTGGCTGCGGCATGCACCCAAGCATTATGCTGAGTGGTCAACAATACTGAAAAACCGGCAAGAGCATAGCGAAAACTTTGGGCCCGCGCCGCCAGGGAAAATGCGGGCGCTCTCTTTTTCTCTGCCATGTCAGGTGTTTTCCAGAAATGGATAATCGGTATATCCCACCGGCCCCGGCTTGTAAAAAGTGGAGGGATTCGGTGCATTGAGCGGCGCGCCGGCCTTGATCCGCGCTGGCAGATCAGGATTGGCGATAAAGGCGGTGCCAAAGGCCACGGCATCGACCTGTCCCAAAGCGATGGCGGTTTCGGCCTCGGCAGGCGTGTAGCGCAGATTGGCCACCAGCACGCCCTGGTAGCGTTCCCGTACCGGTGTCAGGACATCCCCTTGCAACTCCCCCATGACATCGCCCCGGATCAGATGCAGATAGGCCAGATTGCACACATTGAGCCGGTCAGCCAGCCAGCAGGCCAAAGCTACCGGGTCGCTGTCGCCCATGCTGTTGAAGCTGGAGATCGGCGACAGGCGCAGACCAACCCGGTCATTGCCCCAGACCGAGCAAACTGCGGCCAGCACCTCCAGCAACAGCCGTGCCCTGTTTTCGATGGATCCGCCATACGGTCCGGGGCGCTGGTTGCAGCCGTCGCGGAGAAACTGGTCGAGCAAGTAACCGTTGGCTCCGTGGATCTCAACCCCATCGAAACCGGCCGCCTTGGCGTTAGCCGCCGCGTTTTTGAACCCTGCGACAATTCCAGGCAGCTCATCATCCCGAAGTTCCCTCGGCACCACATAGTTCGCCTTACCCTCGGGGGTGTGGGTGATGTCATTGGTGATGGCAATGGGGCTGGACGACACCGGTTGGATGCCGCCGTTGAGCAGAGGATGGCAGGCCCGGCCGCCGTGCCAGAGCTGGAGAAATATATGGCCGTTTTTCCTGTGCACGGCCTCGGTTACCGTGCGCCAGCCTTGAATCTGGGCCTCGTTATAAATACCTGGTTCAGTCTGGAAAGCCGAGTTGCCCGCCATCACCATGGTGGCCTCGGCAATAATCAACCCGGCACTCGCCCGTTGGGCATAGTGTTCGGCCATTAGCGACGTGGGCACATGGGCATTGTCCGCCCGGCAGCGGGTGAGCGGCGCCATGAGGATGCGGTTGGGTAAAGACATCGCACCGGCTTGCAACGGCTGAAAAAGATGCTGCATTGTTGACCTCCTAAAAAACGTTCTTGTCCTTCACGTTGCCCGCCACCAATTCGTTCATCCATCAAAAAAATGGGACGAATTGCCTTTTCTCACGTCGAATGACCGGAAATATCACGAGCCCGTGGCCGGAGCTGGTTCTTCTTGGTCAAACCAATGGCCTGGATTGCCTGAACGGCGAGTTCTTCAATCGAACGGCCCTCGACGTTGAGTACATGAAGATTGTGCCTCATATACAATTGCTTCGCCTGTTGCAACTCACGGGTGCAGTTGGCGAGGCTGGCATAGGTGGAGCCGGCATAACGCTTTTCCCGAATATTGTGGAGGTAGTTGGGCGAGCAGGTAAGGCCGACGGCCCGTTTACGGTTGCGGACAATTTCCTTGGGCAGTTCGTGTTTTTCAAGGTGATCGGCAGTCAGGGGAAAATTGGCGGCCTTCAGCTCCATGTGGGTGGCCAGATAGATGCTGACCGGAGTCTTGCCCGAGCGGGAGACGCCAATAAGAATAATCTCGGCCTGGTCGTACTCCGCCGGCCGGGTACCGTCGTCGTGCTCCAGAGAAAAATGTATGGCGTCAACCCGCTTATCCATCTTGGAGATGGTGAAATGGCGGGAATAACCGGGCTCGCGCAGGGCCTTGGTGCCGAGGGTCTGTTCCAGCAGTTCTAGGGTATTGAGAAAAATATCAAAAAACCGTACTTCTGGGCAATTGAAGACGTCTCTGGTTTCCTGGTCCATAATGGTGCAAAAAACCAGGGGACGCGTATTTCCCGAATGCTGAAGGATATGCGCCAGCGCCTTGCGGGCGTCGTCAGGGGTATGGATAAACGGAATTTTTTCTTCGCGAAAACGGATTCCCTGAAACTGGGCCAACAGGGCCTTGCCCATGTCTTCAGCGAGGATGGCGGTGGAACCGGAAACATAATAGACGTCTTGAGAAGTGATCATTGGATTGGTTATTTACGTTTGTGGCAGAATAGGCAACGGTATTTGGGGGGATGGGTCTCGGGCAGCGGCGCTTGTTTTCCGGGAGCGTGACAACTCTCGCAGAACTTTTCCGCCTCTTTTTTGCCCATGGTCATGAACCGCTCGTGGTTTTGATCATGGGGCAGCGGCGCTGTGGTTTCGGGAGGCGCGTACAATAGGAAGAGCAGGACAGCGCCGCACCCTGCAATGAACAATGTATTATAGAGAAGATGCTTGTGCTTGGTGATCATATTGTTCGATGAGAAAAAGGAATACGGAGGTAAAACAGACAACAGCCTTACTCTGCCATTTCCAGGCTGTGAAAATCAATGACTTTCATGCGTAGAAGCGTCACCATCGCCTCCATCAGCACCCCGCACAACCGGGAACTCTTGCCCGCCAGGGCCACAATCCGGCTATGGCGGCGGTGTTTTTTGGCAAGAACGCTTAATTCATTGCCAGAATAATCAGGATCGAGAATCATCCGGGCCACTGCCTGCCCCGAGACCAGGGCCGGATAGATACCCTCGCCGGTGAGACCTGAGGCCAGCCCGGCGGCGTCGCCGACCAGCCAAGTGCGATCAAAGCGCAGCCCGCGATAATCAAAGTTGACCAGACCGGCACGAATGGCGTGTCGTTCGAATTGGAACCCCTGTTGCCCGGCCCAGCGGATAAGCCGCTGCTGCAGCAGCCGCGCCGAAATACTCCGGGCATCGCCATAAGCACCGATGGAGGCCACCGTGCTATGCGGAAAGATCCAGCCATAGCCGGAACCAAACAGTTCGGTATCCAGATGCCACTCCATTCGAGGATAACGACCGGGCAGCATGCAGTTGAGGCCGATACCCAAGGCCGTGGTCGGCAGGCCGAGGAAGCGGCGTACCAGGCTGTTCGATCCATCCGCACCCACCAGATGGATATACTCCATGCGTAATCGCTGCCCCTCCGGCCGCTCCAGCATCGCCCGGTTGGGTTCAAGACCGGCAACCCGGGTGCCGGTCAGGAGGGTGACGCCTGCTGCTTCAGCCTGATCAGCCATCCATCGTCCCAGCCGTTCCCGGTTGACGGTGGCGACGATCGGATTGGTTTCGACAACCACGGCCCGCTGCCTGCGGGTAACGATAACCTGCTCGGGAAATCGCCGTTCGACCAGGTAAGTGGGAACATGTTTGATCAGGCCGTGCCAGGTGATACCACCGGCACAAACCTTTGAACCGATGACCGGCTTTCGTTCCGCCAGCACCACCCTGGCTCCCTGTTGCGCCAGCAGGGTGGCGCAGGCCAGACCACCGGGCCCGCCGCCAACGACGAGGATGTCAGTTTTTTGCCCCATCGGATTCAGTATCCTGGACGCGGTTGAGGACCATGAGCCATCCATCTCCGGCAACAGGATGCTGTTGTCCGGAATTGGCAAAAACAACGTCTTCTGCTTGCTTTCATAAGGTCTTTACGATAGCCTTGGCAACGGTACGGCCAACCTGTGCGTTGATCGCCTTCCACCGGTGCTGTTCACTTGTTCTTCACCTGGAGTTTTCCATGGCGCATGGCGCTGATTCGTTGAAAAGCATCCTTTACGCCCTGGGGGCCAACTTCGCTATTTTTCTGGCTAAACTGGCCGCCGCCCTGTTCACCGGCTCCGGGGCCATGCTGGCTGAAGCCGTTCACTCCCTGGCCGATACCGGCAACCAGGGCCTGCTCCTGCTCGGCATCCGCCGCGCCAAACGGCCGCCCTCACCGGATTATCCGCTCGGCCACGGCAAGGAAATCTATTTCTGGTCATTCATCGTCGCCCTGATTCTATTCAGCATGGGTGGGCTTTTTTCCATCTATGAAGGATACCATAAACTCCATGATCCGGAACCCCTGAAAAGTCCCTCCATTGCCCTGGCGGTCCTGCTCTTTTCCCTCGGCGCCGAGTCCATGTCGCTCTGGGGCTGCGTCCGCGAGGTCAACAAGGAACGCCGCGGCCGTTCCTTTATCCGCTGGTTCCGCGAAACCCGCAATTCGGCCTTGCTGGTGGTCTTTGGCGAGGATATCGCCGCCCTGCTCGGCCTGGGTTTTGCCACGCTGGCAGTCCTCCTGACCATTATCACCGCCAACCCGTTTTTCGACGCCCTAGGTTCGATGATTATCGGCGTGCTCCTGGTGGTCGTCGCTTTTTTCATCGGCCTGGAGACCAAATCCCTGCTGGTGGGTCAAGGGGTTGATCCGGCGATCAGGCAAAAAATGCTCCTACTGCTCAACGAACGGCCCGAGGTCGAGACCGTGCTCAATATCCTGACCATGCAACTGGGCGATGATGTCATGATTGCGGTTAAGGCCAAAATGCATCCAACCGGCTCGGAACAACTGCTGATTGCCAATATCAACACCTGCGAACAGGCCCTCAAGGCAGCCTTCCCTCAGGTGCACTTCTTGTTTTTTGAACCCGACATACTCGATTAATTTTTTCTATTCCAAGGTTCTCCCGTGACAGCACACAAAAAAGAAACATTTCTAAAGGATTACACCCCTCCCGCCCACTTGGTCGACAGTGTAGCCCTGCGGATTGAACTCGATCCCCAGGCCACCAGGGTGCTGGCGACGTTGCAATGTCGCCCCAATGGCAACCAAGGGCAACCGCTGACGCTCAACAGTAAAAAACTGGAACTGGTGCGGGTCGCGCTCGACGGCGTGGAACTTACCTCCGGACAATATCGCTTTGCCGATAACCTGCTCGAAATCCCGCAGACACCGGACGTGCCCTTTGCAGTGGAAATTGAAACTCGCATCAATCCTGCAGGCAACACCGCCCTGGAAGGTCTGTATCTTTCGTCGGGTAACTACTGCACCCAATGCGAGGCCGAGGGATTCCGCACCATCACCTGTTTTCCGGACCGCCCCGATGTGATGAGCGTGTTCACCACCACGGTAATCGGCGACAAGACCGCCTGCCCGGTGCTGCTGTCCAACGGTAACCTGATCGACAGCGGCGACCTTGGTGACGACCGCCACTACGCCACCTGGCACGATCCCTTTCCCAAGCCCTGTTATCTCTTTGCCCTGGTGGCCGGCAATCTGGTGCGAATCAGCGACAGCTTCATTACCCGTTCCGGCCGCGAGATCGGCCTGCACATTTATGTCGAGGAGCGCAACCGGAGCAAATGCGAGCACGCCATGCGTTCGCTGCAAAAGGCCATGCGATGGGACGAGGAACGATTCGGCCGCGAATACGATCTCGGCACCTACATGATCGTGGCGGTGGACGATTTCAACATGGGAGCCATGGAAAACAAGGGCCTCAACGTCTTCAACTCCAAGTATGTGCTGGCCTTGCCCGAAACTGCCACCGATGTCGATTACGAGGGTATCGAAGGGGTGATTGCCCACGAATATTTCCATAACTGGACCGGCAACCGCATCACCTGCCGCGACTGGTTCCAGTTGAGCCTCAAGGAAGGCCTGACCGTGTTCCGCGACCAGGAGTTCACCGCGGACATGACCTCCCGGCCGGTCAAGCGCATCCAGGACGCCAACATCATTCGCTCCTTCCAGTTCCGCGAAGATTCCGGTCCCATGGCTCACCCGGTTCGGCCGCCTTCCTTTGTCGAGATCAACAACTTCTACACTCTCACCGTCTACAACAAGGGTGCCGAGGTAATCCGTATGCTCCACACCCTGCTGGGGCCGGAAACCTTTCGCCGGGGCATGGATCTGTACTTCGAGCGTCATGACGGTCAGGCCGTGACCTGCGATGATTTCGTCGCCGCCATGGAAACCGCCTGGGGCCGCGATTTAAATCAGTTCAAACGCTGGTACAGTCAGGCCGGGACTCCGGAACTGACCGTCCGATCCTGTTATGATCAGACCAGCCAGCAATTGACCCTTGAGGTGGAACAGACCTGCCCGCCCACCCGGGAATCATCGGAAAAACTTCCCTTCTACATGCCTCTGGCTGTCGGTTTGCTGGATGAGCAGGGGCGCTCGATGCAGCTCGACAACGCCACCGGTCCGCTCACCAAGGTGTTGATTCTATCGGAGAGCAAACAGGCATTTGTGTTTTCAGGGATTGCCACCCAGCCGACGGTTTCCTTTCTCCGTAACTTTTCCGCACCGGTGAAGGTCCAATTTGAGCAAACCGGCGAGGAGCTGAGCCGGATGATGGCGCATGACCCCGACCCCTTCAACCGCTGGGACGCTGGCCAGAAACTGGGCCTGCACCACCTCCTCGAGCAGATCGAGCGCTACCAGCGCGGCGAGAGTATCAGCGTCGGTGAGCAGCTGGTCAACGGCATGCGCAATCTATTGCTCGATCAGAAGTCTGATCCCGCCTTTCTCGCCATGGCCTTGGCCCTGCCGTCGGAAAACTGGATCGGCCAACAAATGGCAACAATTGATCCGGTGGCGATTTTCGCGGTTCGCCAACAGTTCCGCGCCCTGATCGCTGGAGCCTTAAAAAACGAACTGGTTGAGCGCTACGATGCCTTGCGCATCAGTGCCCCCTACCGCTACAACTCCCTGGATGCTGGCAAACGAGCCCTGCGCAACGGCTGTCTCGCCTATCTGCTGACCCCAAATGCAGAGGGCTGGGTCGATCCCGAATTGCTGCAGAAAGGGGTCCAACAGTACCGCGACACCGACAACATGACCGATGGCATCGCAGCTCTCAGCTGCGTGGTCAATGCCGACCTTCAAGCCGGCACAACATTGCTCGCCGATTTCCACGCCCAATGGCAGCACGATCCGCTGGTAGTGGACAAATGGCTGATCCTCCAGGCCGGATGCACCCTGCCCGGCACCCTGGGCCGGGTCAAGGCCTTGACTGACCACCCCAGCTTTTCCTATAAAAATCCGAATAAGGTCCGCTCGCTGATCGCCACCTTCTGCGCCACCAACCATGGTCAGTTCCATGCCGCTGATGGTTCCGGCTATGTGTTCCTCGCTGATCAGATCATCCTGCTCGACGAACTCAATCCGCAGATTGCTTCGCGAATGCTGACGCCGCTGACCCAGTGGCGACGCCATGATCCATCTCGTCAGCTACTGATACGCGCGCAATTGGAACGTATAGGAGGCCAGCCTTCTCTTTCGGATGACGTGCGAGAGGTGGTCGAAAAATCGCTCCATTGAATCATCCTGGTTCAACGGATGAAATGGCCTCTTTGATCGCCGACTAACTGGTTGTGGCAGAGATACAGAGAGAATATATTATGCGCATCTAAAAATTCAGATGCCAGTATCAATAAGTAAACATAAATAACAACATAGAGACAAAGACTTCCCTTGAGCACCATGCAGTCGCAGGCTCTGGTACCATTGGATTTATCCTTATTTTTCCTTGACACTCTATATGTTTGCTGGTATTTGACTTGCGGTTTTTTACGGGATACTTTATAGTACCCGACTACAAATGATTAAAAGAGATGTAGGCGCGTAGCTCAGTGGGAGAGCGCTACCTTGACGTGGTAGATGTCGTCGGTTCGACCCCGTCCGTGCCTACCAATTTTCCCAAAGGCTAGGATGCAGAAGGCACCTTCTGCTCATTAGCCTTTCCTTTTTGCGGGCATGATGGCAGAGATATCAGTTTCCTTACAAGACGGTGAAAGTAAGTCGTTTCCGAGCGGAACTCGCGTTGCGGAAATGCTCAAGGAACTGGTTTCCGGTAAGCAGCGCAAACAGACCGTTGCCGTGAAAGGCAATGGGGTACTGCTTGACCTTTCAACGCCCATCGAAAACGATCTCACTCTGGAACCGGTTCTTGTGCAATCCGAGGAAGGCGTCGAGATACTCCGCCACTCCACGGCCCACATCATGGCCTTGGCTGTGAAAGAACTGTTCGGCAATCAGGTCAAGGTGGCTATCGGCCCCTCGATCGAGGACGGCTTTTACTACGATTTCGATCGGGACAAAGCGTTTTCCCCGGACGATTTCGAGCAGATCGAAAAGAAGATGATGGAACTGGCCGAGGCTCGCCTACCCTTTATCCGCCAGGAGATGACCAAGGCAGAGGCTATCCTCTTTTTTGAACAGTTGAACGAGCCCTACAAGGTTGAACTCCTCAAGGATATGGAGGCCGAATCCGTCAGCCTCTACACCCACGGATCTTTTGTCGATCTGTGCCGCGGGCCACATGTTCCCGATTCCTCTTGGATCAAGGTTTTCAAACTCCTGCGGGTGGCCGGCTCCTACTGGCGGGGCGATGAAAAGCGCCAGATGTTAACCCGGATCTACGGAACCGCCTTTGCCGACAAGAAGGAGTTGCAGCAATACCTGACCCGGCTTGAGGAGGCGCGTAAGCGTGATCATCGCAAGCTAGGGAAACAACTCGGCCTGTTCACGATTCAGGACCAGATAGGTCCCGGGCTTATTCTCTGGCAACCTCGAGGCGCCCTGCTCAGACGGGTCATCGAAGATTATTGGAAGGACGAGCACTACCGCAACGGCTATCAGTTGCTGTACACTCCGCACATCGCCCGACAGGATTTATGGAAGACATCTGGACACCTCGATTTCTACGGCGAGAATATGTATTCGCCGATGGAAATCGATGAGGTTATGTACCAGTTGAAACCGATGAACTGCCCTTTTCACATCGGCGTCTACGGGGCTGACAAACATAGCTACCGGGAATTTCCTATCCGCTGGTGCGAGTTGGGAACGGTCTACCGCTATGAGCGGACCGGCGCCCTGCATGGCCTGATGCGCGTTCGCGGGTTTACCCAAGACGACGCCCATATCTTCTGCCGTCCCGATCAACTGGAAGATGAAATTTTCAACATTATCGATCTGAACCTGCATATTCTTCAAACCTTCGGATTCGATCAGTATGATGTTTATCTTTCCACCAGACCGTCCAAATATGTCGGCTCCGATGCCCACTGGGACCTCTCAACCCAGGCGCTGAAGCAGGCGTTGGAAAAGAAGGGTCTGGCTTATCAGGTTGATCCGGGCGAAGGCGTTTTCTACGGCCCTAAAATCGACATCAAAATCAAGGACCAGTTGGGTCGCTCTTGGCAGTGTTCCACCATCCAGGTTGATTTCAATCTGCCGGAACGGTTTCAGATGACCTACACCGGCGATGATGGCACCGAGCATCAGCCAATCATGATACACCGTGCTCTCATGGGCTCTCTGGAACGTTTTATCGGTGTACTTATCGAGCACTACGCGGGAGCCTTTCCCTTGTGGCTGGCGCCCGAGCAGGCCCGAATCATGAACATCACCGATGATCAAGGCGAATACTGCGAGCAGATGTATTCTCGGTTGCGCGCCCAGGGCATTCGCATCGAAAAAGATGTGCGCAACGAAAAACTGAATTATAAGATTCGCGAAGCCCAACTCATGAAGATTCCGTATATGCTTATTGTGGGCGAGCGTGAGAAGGAAGACGGAACCGTTACTGTACGCCGGCGAGACGGCCAGAATTTGCCGGCAATGTCTCCGGAAGCATTCATCGATCTCGTTGTCGACGAGTGCAAACGCGGTATTGCCTGAACAAATAAATACAACTGGAGGAACGAACATTAAAAAACGAGGCAGCAAAAAACCTTCCCCACAGCAGGATCTGAAGATAAAGATTAACGAGGATATCGATTACCGCGAGGTTCGGCTCGTTGATTCTGATGGAACACAGCGCGGTGTAGTCAGCGCCAGAGAAGCCCTGGAAGCGGCCCAGGAACAGGGACTCGATCTGGTTGAGGTTTCCGACAAGGCTGATCCGCCCGTCTGCCGAATTATGAATTTCGATAAATTTCGGTACGAGCTGAAAAAAAAGCAGCAGGAAGCCAAGAAAAAACAGACCGTCATTGAAACCAGGGAAATTAAGTTCCGGCCAAAAACCGAAGAACATGATCTCGCTTTCAAAATACGCAAGATCAAAGAATTCCTAGCGGAAAAGAATAAGGTCAAGGTTACCATGCGATTTCGCGGCCGTGAGATTATCTATGCGCAAACTATCGGACTTGACGCTTTGACTAAAATCGCTGATACCCTACGTGAAGACTGTGTGATTATTCAGGAACCAAAAATGGAAGGTCGGCAACTCGTTATGTTTGTTGGTCCGAAAGCCTGAAAAAACAGTACTATTTATTCCATCAATTAAGAGTGCCGGCGAATGTCTGTCCGGTGTGATGCAAGGAGCCCTAACCATGCCGAAAATGAAAACAAACAGAGGCGCAGCCAAACGGTTCAAAGCGACCGGAAGCGGAAAAATTCGCCGCAGCAGGGCATTTGCCTCGCATATCCTGACCAAAAAATCCACTAAACGGAAACGGAATCTGCGCAAAAATACGCTGATTGCCGATGTCGATCAGCGTGCCGTCCGCAGAATGTTGCCCTACATGTAATCCATAGCCCCGTCGCGAGATGCTTTCCAGTACCGGGAGGCTACCGCGGCTTAATTGTCCGGCCTGATTAGGTTGACGCATAACTCACTAGCATGAACGGAGAAAACAATGCCTCGTGTAACCCGCGGTTTTAAAGCGCGCCGCAGAAGAAATAAAGTATTAAGTCTGGCCAAAGGTTTTCGTGGCGGCAAGCACCGTCTCTTTAAAACTGCTGCCGAAGCGGTTGACCGCGCCCTCTGCTACGCCTATCGGGATCGCCGCGTCAAAAAACGTGAATTCCGTCAATTGTGGATTGCCCGCATCAATGCAGCAGCCAAACAAAATGGCATCAGTTATAGTCGTTTGATCAACGGTCTCAGTAAAAACTCGATTGAACTGGACCGCAAGGTGCTTTCCAATCTCGCCATCGTTGATCCCAGCGCCTTTTCCGCCGTTGTCAGGGCCTCTGGTCAGACGAACTGACCCGGCGATCATGGAACAAGAGCTGATTAGGCTCAAGCAGGAGGCCGAGGATGCGCTGGGGCAGGTGACCAACGCTGATCAGCTTGAAGCTTTCAGGGTCAAATACCTCGGCCGAAAAGGCGGACTGCTGACCGGTGTCATGCGCCAACTGGGCAAGGTGGACGCAGCTGATCGGCCCCGGCTCGGTCAATTAGCCAATGACGTTAAGCAGAGTGTTGAAGCCCGGTTTGACGAAAAAAAAGATCGATTAACCGCCACCTCTCCAGAGGCCGAAACCGGAGCAACGGACTACAGCCTGCCGGGGCGGTATCTCCCCTTTGGTAAATTGCATCCCGTCACCCAAGTGATGGAGGAGATCTGCTCGATTTTCGAGGGGCTCGGCTTTGCTGTTGCCGAAGGGCCAGATGTCGAAACCGATTATTACAACTTCGAAGCCCTCAACATCCCTAAGCACCACCCCGCCCGCGACATGCACGATACCTTTTATGTCACGGACTCGATCCTTCTGCGCACCCACACATCGCCCATGCAGGCGCGCATCATGGAACGGCAGGATCCGCCCCTGCGTTACATCGCGCCGGGCAAAGTGTATCGTTGCGATTCCGACATCACCCACACTCCCATGTTTCATCAAGTGGAAGGATTTCTTGTCGATCGGCAGGTTTCCTTTGCTGATTTAAAAGGGGTGTTGACCAGCTTCACCCATAAGATGTTTGAACGGGAACTGGCATTGCGCTTCCGGCCGAGCTTTTTTCCCTTCACCGAACCCAGCGCCGAAGTCGACATTGCTTGTGTCATTTGCGGCGGTAGCGGCTGTCGGGTGTGCAAGCGCACCGGCTGGCTTGAGATCCTCGGTTCGGGCCTCATCGATCCAGAGGTGTTGAAGATGGTCGGCTACGATCCCGATGTCTATTCCGGATTCGCTTTCGGCCTCGGCGTGGAACGAATCGCCATGCTGAAGTATGGCATCGACGATATTCGGCTGTATTACGAGAACGATCTCCGCTTTCTTTCCCAGTTTTAACCAAGGCAACGCCCTTCTTCCGCGCTCAAACGGCTCTTGCCAGCTGGTTGCGAGAGAAGGCGCCTGAGACAGTCGTACCTGAACGGTTTCTCCTCCCTGAGTGACCGTTCTTCGTTTGTGTATACCGGATACAGTGGTCCGGAAGCCGCTTTGGATGCGGTTTTTAGTAGGACATAGCTCACCAAAACCGGACGCCACATCACCGTTATGTTGTTGCAGGAATAATTCCATGAAATTCACGCTGAGCTGGCTCAATCAATTTATTTCCACCGACGGGCTGACCGCAGCCCAGATTGCAGATAACCTCACCATGTTGGGCCTCGAGGTGGATAGTGTTGCGACCCTGTTCGCCGAACTGGAACCGATCACCACCGCCCGGGTCACTGAAGTCAACAAGCATCCTGATGCCGACAAACTCACGATCTGTAGCGTTGATACCGGTGAAGAAATCATCCAGGTAGTCTGCGGTGCGCCAAATGTCCGCGCCGGTATGCTGACCGCAATTGCCAAGCCTGGCGTCAGGCTACCGGATGGTACCAAAATTAAAAAATCCAAAGTCAGAGGCGTCGCGTCCGCCGGCATGCTGTGCTCAGCCCGGGAACTCGGACTCAGCAACGATCACCAGGGTTTGCTTGAACTCGACGGACAGTTGAACGCAGGGCTGCCCTTGGTCGACGCCCTGGGTTTGCGCGACACGGTGATCGAAGTAGACCTGACACCCAACCGCCCTGACTGCGCCAGTGTCCGCGGCATAGCCCGCGAGGTCGGCAGCTTCACCGGCGGTGTGCTCAAGCCTCTTGTCCCCTCGGTCACCCCGCTGACCGGCGTCAATACAGGCTACGAAGTGCTCATCGAAGATCCAGACCTGTGCCCCCGCTATACCGCTCGCAGACTGACCGATGTCACCATTGGGCCTTCTCCCCTGTGGATGCAACAACGGCTAAGCGCTGTCGGCATGCGGCCGATCAATAACATCGTCGATATCACCAACTACGTCATGCTTGAGTCCGGGCAACCGCTGCACGCCTTTGACTTCACCACGCTGAAAGGCGGCAAGATCGTGGTTCGTCGGCCTGCCATGGATGAAATCAGCTTGACCACCCTAGATAATAGCCAGCGGCAGCTCGACCCTGAGATGCTGCTCATTTGTGATGCCGAACGTCCGGTCGCGATCGCTGGGGTCATGGGTGGCCTGGATACCGAAATAACCGAGACCACTACAACTATCTTGCTCGAATCGGCCTGTTTCAATCCTGTCTCCATCCGGCGCACGGCCCGCAAACTGGGCATCCCGTCTGAGGCCTCCTATCGTTTCGAGCGTGGCGTCGATCCCAACCTGGCTGACAGCGCTTTGGAGCGAGCGGTCAACCTGATTGTCGAAATCACCGGCGCCCATGCTGACGCCGACGGCGTCGATGTCTATCCCGGCAAAAAAGCGCTCCTGTCTTTGCAACTGCGGATCGAACGCGTATGCAGCCTGCTGGGAATGGAACTGAGCCGTGACCAGGTTGCCGATTACTTGCGCAGCATAGAATTTCAGGTGACTGCCTTTGATGATGCAACCCTGGAGGTCGAGGTGCCGAGTTTTCGCATCGATATCGAGCGCGAAATCGACCTGATCGAGGAAGTGGCCCGCCTAGTCGGCTACAATGCCATTCCTACCTCGCTACCCTTAATCCGCATGGATTACCCAAAACGGGACGAGCAGCGTGCATTGCGCCAGGAAGTGGCCCGCATCATGACCGCGCAGGGTTTTTTCGAGGCGATCAACTACAGCTTTGTGGCAGAAGAGCATCTTAGCTTGTGCCGTTTGGTCGAGGATGATCCCAGACGCCGGGTTACCCGGTTGCTCAACCCGCTTTCGGAAGAACAGGGAAACATGCGCTCTTTGCTGTTGCCTGGCCTTCTGGAAAATATTCGCCGTAACATCAACTTCCAACGCCCGGACATCCGCCTGTTCGAAACCGGCAAGATTTTTCTCCAGCAACAGGCCGGAACATTGCCGGAAGAACGGCAGTATCTTTGCGCGGTGATCAGCGGCCGCCGTTACCCTGGGGCTGAATCTTTATACTATTCTGCGCAAGAGACTGACTTTTTCGATATCAAGGGCGCGGTTACCAATCTTCTCCAGGTATTACGAGTAACCGGAACCGACAAAGCGCCGCTTTTTGGATATGACCCGCAACAAGTGCAGCCATACTGCGACCCAGTCCATGCAGCCCTTATCCGGAACGGAGAGCAAATAGTTGGTTCCTTGGGCGCCGTTCATCCGGAGACGCTCAAAGGATTTGGCATTAAACAGCCAGTCTATTTTTTTGAAATCGATCTTGCATTGTTGCTGACACTTGCTCGAATCCCCAAACAGTTTACCGCCCTCCCTAAGTACCCATCGGTCAAACGTGACATCAGTCTAGTTGTGCCAGATTCGGTTGCCGCAGGGAATCTTCTGCGATCAATCCAAAGCCAACAGCAGAAATATCTTGAGTCTGCCGAGATCTTTGATGTATATCGTGGCAAACCGATCCAGACAGGGCATAAGAGCGTAGCCCTTTCCGTTACCTATCGCTCAACGACAGCCACACTGGATGATCAATCAGTGGATAAAATACATGATAAAATTGTCACTACATTGATGGCAGAATTTAACGCCCGCTATCGCGAAGGATCTGAAGCATGAAAAAGAAAAACGTGACCCGCAAGGAATTGGCTGTTTCCGTTAACGAAAAATTGGGCGTTTCCCAGCGAAACGCGGCGGAAATTGTCGATACCGTTTTTGCCACTATGAAAAACACGATGGTAGCTGGTGAATCAATCAAGCTGGTTCAGTTCGGAACCCTGACAGTTCGTGACAAAAGCCCGCGCCGTGGCCGCAATCCACGCACGGGAGAGTCCATGACCATTACCAAACGGCAGATGGTCTCCTTCCGGCCGAGCAAACGTTTGCGCGAACGCCTGAACAAATAACAGACTGCGACGCCTGCACACCAGTTTTTCTCTGATGGGCAGTTAAGAGGTAGATTCGCTTATGATAGCGAGGCAAGGGACAACAGGTTGATGTGAAGCAATCGACTCCAGAATTCCCGCAGATACCGGATAAAGTTTACTTCCGGATCGGTGAAGTCAGCCATCTGGTGGGAGTGGATACCCATGTGCTGCGGTACTGGGAATCGGAGTTTTCATTGATCAAACCATTCCGTGGCCCATCCAAACAACGGTTATACCGGCGGCATGATGTGGAAAACCTCCTGCGCATCAAGAGCCTGCTCCATGACGAGGGATACACTATCTCCGGGGCGAAAAAATATCTCAAAAACCTGGGCCGTGAACAGCAAATGGAACTGAAAACCCAAGCCGCCACGTCACCCTTGTCCGGTGAAGAATCCATCCTATTCCGGATCAAACAGGAGTTACGAGATATTTTGGCGAGCCTTGATGACACCAAAAAGAATGTTTTTTAACTAAGAGTTGACAGCCGATAGCGTTCGATGCTACATACTCACCACAATTTCTCGGAACGTAGCGCAGCCTGGTAGCGCACCTGAATGGGGTTCAGGGGGCCGGAGGTTCAAATCCTCTCGTTCCGACCAGTAAAATCAAGGGGTTAGATGCTTTTGCGAGCGCCTAACCCCTTTGTTTATTATTACCCCTGTGTTTTCAATGGTTACAGCCGATGGCTATGTATAATATACTAATTTAACGGTATATTTTTTCAGGTTGCACTCATTTTTAATCGTTGTATATCGTTGATTGTCGTTTCCTGTGCACGGAAATTTACACTCAAATTTACACACGAAAAACGATGGCAACGATTACAAGGATCGAAAGAAAATACGGACCGGTGTTCCGAGCAGCAGTTTGCGTCAAAGGTAGACGAGAAACTGCGACATTTGATAGTAAAGCAAAAGCCATAATTTGGGCGGAGGAGACAGAAACACTTCTTCGTTCGGGGAAACCGTTACCCGGTGAACTGCCCGCCAATGACCTCAGGTTGAATGAGGCGGTAGAAAAATACACTATGGCAGTAGCGCCAAGAAAAAAGCCCAATACCCGAAGACTGGATCAGGAAATCGGTGGCCGGCTCATTCGCTACTTTGATGGCAAGTCGTTACAGACCATTACCTCCAAAGATATTGCAGCCTACCGCGATTACAGGCTGCAGCAAGTAGGCCCCAGCTCGGTTATACAGGATTTATCCTTCCTATCCTGCATGTATCGCATGGCCAGGATTGAATGGGGACTGGATGTGAATGATCCAGGTGCTGAAATCCGCCGTCCCTCAGCCCCCAAGAATAGACTCTCCTTGCTCACCCCAAAGCAAATCGACACCCTGCTCGACTATTGCTGCGTTTCAAAATCCGAGAAACTCTACTGCTACGTCCTCCTGCTCCTGCACACTGCCATGCGCCCATCTGAGGGCGCGGGCTTGCGTTGGAACCAGATTTTAAATAGACAGGGTATGATCGATCTCACAGAGACCAAGACGGACCCAAGACGCGTTCCGATGACGAGAACCATTAGGAAGATGTTCGAAGGAATGAAGGCAGCAGGAGTGGGTGAAAATGGCTTCGTATTCCTACCACCTGGTAAAGGGTACCGTGATCAGCCCCACCGTTATTTTCGACGCTCCTTTGACAACGCCTGCCGATATGCTGGAATCTCAAATTTCACTCTTTATGGCCTTCGCCATTCTGCAGCGAGCTATTTGATCATGAACGGAGTTGACATTCGAACCGTCGCTGAGATTATGGGGCATCGAAACATAAGCCAGACCATGAAATACACCCATTTCCTGGATGACCATAAACTGAGCGCTATTGGAGCGATTGATAAACTCGGCCAATAGAGGCCGTCATCCCCACGCCACGACTTCCTTCAAAATGCGTAGTGGCCGCCTGAAACTAACTATTCATCTTAAGTCGAAATTTCTGACGAATTTTTCACGCCAATTGCACCTACTGATCCTGGCCTGTTTGTTACCTATGCTATTTTAATAGTTTACGACACGATCTGGCAGGTGTACAAAAGGTAAGAATACATTTTATGCGCTGTAGCTGTATCTTTAAATATATCAAATTTGGCAACAGTAGAAAAATTATTATTACACTTTTTGTAATTTACAATATTATTTATCTATTGCCACAAAAAGTAAATTTATGAATCACCTATTTCAGCCAACAGGTATCAGTAATGCATTAGTCGTAAGGTTATTCCAACACCTCAAAGAAGTGAGGGATGTTGAACTCACACATTTACTCCTTCAAGTGCAGAAGCATTTTCTAAACGCTCAAGATGCTTACCTGCGAACTGGCAAAGTGAACATTGAGGTAGCCAACTCAATCGCCCAAGTTTTTGAGCAGGTAAGCCAAGATTGGCAAGCTATTCCCGAGATGGCACGGCCTTGGTGTAAGGCGATGATGGCCTATTTCATCTCCTGCGATGACCAGGAAAAGGATTTTAGCTCATTGATCGGCTTTGATGATGATGTCGAGGTTGTCAATGCTTGCCTAAAATTCGCCGGAAGAAAGGATCTGTGCATAGAGTTGGATGCCATTTCGCCCTCCCCGTCAGGCGATATATCATCCACGGGACAGCAGCAAAAGAAAGAACATATTCATGTTAGCTCAAGTAAGCTGGCTGTCATCACTCCTGGACAAAAGGTAATGTGCCGGGATGCAGAATGGCTGGTCACCCGTGTCGATATTACCGAGCACACACAGAGCAGTGAGACAGGAAAAGACGTTTTTGAGCATGCGGTCCACTGCGTGGGGATTGACGACCTTGTCCGTGGGCATGAAGCCGTCTTTCTCACCCAACTCGACGACATCACCCCGGTTGATCCCACCAAAACCAGACTGATCAAAGACGATTCTAAAGGGTACAAGCTCTCAAAACTATTTCTTGGCGCCCAACTGAGGCAGATGCCGGCTACCGGTGTCGAGCCGGATCTCAAGGGATTGGGAGTTTTCAAGGCAATGAAGTTTCAGGAAGAGGTCGTTGCCCGCGCCCTGAGACAGTTGCGGCCTCGCCTGTTGCTGGCCGATGCGGTCGGTCTTGGTAAAACCATCCAGGTCGGCATGATTCTGACCGAACTCATGCGCCGTGGCCGGGGCAAGCGAATCCTGGTACTGGCCAAGAAATCGATGCTCACGCAGTTCCAGGCCGAATTGTGGAACAGGTTCAATATTCCTCTTGTTCGCCTCGACTCCGCCGGCATAGCCAAACTCCGATTGCGGATTCCCGCTAACAAAAACCCCTTCGAGGTCTACCACCGAGTCATCGTCAGTATCGATACCTTGAAAAATGTCGGCCGGTATGAGCACTTTCTCAAACAGACCCGTTGGGACGTAGTTGTTATTGACGAAGCGCATAACGTGGCTGGGGCAAGCATTCCAGAGCGCAATCTCAGCTACCGCCTTGCCAGGCAACTCTCTCGTCGGGCAGATTCTGTCTTGCTGACCACAGCGACTCCACATAATGGTAAACGTGAGACCTTTGGCCGACTTATTTCACTCCTCGATCCTTCCGTTATCCCTGATCCGCAGTTCAAAGAATACAGTGCAGATGATATCAAAAATTTCTATGTCATGCGCTTTAAGGAAGATGTGCGGGAAGACGCCGGCGACCTGCTGACCGAACGACGGGTTATCCCTCTTGACCAGACCACGGTACCTGCCACGCTGAAGGAAGAGGAGGTGTATGGAATTCTTGCGGAACTGCGTCGAGAAGCAAAAGAGCAGACAGCAGCGGATGCCACCCAGACTAAAGGGAAAAGGTGGTCTCGCCATGCCATGGTGCAGTACGTCCTCTATAAGCTGTTCCTGTCAAGTCCGGAAGCATGCCAGGAGACTGTGGACAAACGATTGGTGGAACTTCAGCAACCAGACGCTGCTGACCTTGCAGAAGAAAAAGAATGGCTCCAGAAGCTCCGGTCAAACCTTGACCAACTCAGTATTGCTCAGTCTTCTCGATATCAGCTCTTGAAACGGCAACTATCGACCCTCGGCTGGACTGGAAAGCCGGACAGTCCTCGGGTGCTTATTTTTACAGAATCTCCGCGCACGCAAAAAGTTCTGGCCGCCGCTCTGGCAAAAGACTTCGGCTTTTCTTACAGCGATACCTTCGAACGCCAGCCTGAGCAGGTCCTGGCAACACTGCGCGGCTCGACGCCAGATATCCACCTCATGAAAACGGTGGAGGCCTTTGCCACCGGCTCGTCTCCAATACGGATGCTGCTCGCCACCGATGTTGCCTCGGAGGGGATCAACCTACACCATGAATGCCATCACATTATCCATTATGATCTGCCATGGTCCATCATCACTCTGGTGCAGAGAAATGGCCGTATTGATCGCCTAGGCCAGAAAAAAACACCAGAGTTGCGCTATCTCATGGTGAATACCATCCAGGGAATACTCCAGGGAGATGCAACTATTTTCGAACGACTCGTTGCCAAAGTTGAAGAGATCAACCGTTTACGTCAATCCGGCGAGAGTGTCCTCCAGCTTTATGATCCCCTGGCGGAAGAGGAATATATTGCGAGCAAAGGCCTTATCGCCGGTAACGCTAATGTCTTTGATTTCAACCCGTTGGCAGGCGAATCGGAAGCTGGAACGATGGAAGAAATGCTACGTGCCGGCAACCAGGCGGGACATGATGAGTACCTCAATTTTCTGCTTGGCGAGGATGCACAAAAAGAGGAGCAGCCTACGCCTGCAGCGTCCACGCTGACGACCAAAAATGAGATCAGAATCCGGCTTTTTTCCGACCGCGATTTCTTTGTTAACGGCTATGAGCTACTCACCGGGAAACAGCCCGAGGAGCATGGCCGGCTCCTCAAGGTGACTGCTGACAAAGATCTCAAACGCAGGCTGGGAGCGCCAGGCAATGGAAACGAGGTCATTGCCGGGGCAACGGCCATTCCAACAGAGGCCTGGCCAGAGAACGGCGAATTCTGGCTGACCGATAATCCCGAACGAGTCAACCAAGCCATCATTGCCGCCAGAAGCACGTCGGGTTATTGGGCCAAAGAACTACTCTGCAGCGAAACGCACCCGATCATGCAATGGGTCACCCAACGGTTGGTCATGCAGGTACAACGTGGTGAGGCACCGTATATCATCAGCAATCGATTTGAGCCTGGTGAGCTCTGTTTTTGTTGCGTCGGCCAAGTCAGTTCAGTTGCTGGCACCCCCCTGATCATTGATGCCCATGGGATCTCGATTAAAGAAGGGGGAAGAATCACTCACCATGGCCTGCAGGAGATCCTACAGCAGGCCAATTTTGAGCAGCTGACCAATACCGGTGCCGAACCAGATCTGGCAGCAGCGCAACTGCTCATCCATACCGCGATCAACGAGAGCATCGGCCGCATGAAGATGCTCTTGACCAAGCGTGAAGAGGAGCTGCGCCCCCTTTTGCTAAAAGAGGAGAGGCGCTTACGGGCCTGGTCCGAGCGACGCCGTGAGCTGCTCAAACGGCAGATTGCTGAAGTGGGCGAACAATCAACCCGAGGTAAACGATTCCGCCGGATGCTCTCGGAAATGGATGAATACCTCAAAGATCGAAGCCAGAATTGGCGTGATACCCACTTGACCGCTTCACGCGAGCCTTCAACCCAGCTTCTGCTTGTCATCGGTGGAAAATAAAGTCGATCGGCATGAAAGCCACACCAAGATTTCACATTAGGGTATGAACAACAAACACGACACGCTTATCGATTATGCCTCTTGATACCTGTATACAGAATGTTGGTGAGTATTACAGTTCACACTATCTTGACTCCACCTTCACCAGCGACGTCAAAGAGTTGGTGGCCCGGTGGAGAGAGTTTGGCAGTAACGCGCCGCCTAGAAAGGTGCAATCTTTGGCGGATCGCTATTTCCGGGCCAAGGCTGCGGCAGTTGATATCCTTGCCCTGAAGGACCGGCATGCGGTGGATTCCATTGCCGGCTGGCATGGACATTTGCTTTTTGCTCTTGGCTACACCGACCTTCAGCCACTCGCTCTGCCGGTGGTTGGTGGCACCAGTCATATTCCGGTGCTCGGTCGACTCAACCGCTACAACAAACCCTGGTTGGTCTTTTGTGAGACACCATTCTGTCTGCCCGATGGCAGCCTGCGTGACGGCATGGCCTCGGAAGATCCGCTCGAAGCCGAACCCCTGGCAGAGCAACTGGTTGCAAGCGAGGCGAATCTTTTTGTCGGTGACTGGGCCAAGGCGATTGGCCGTCTTTTCACAGAGGAAGACGCTCCACGTTGGATCATGCTGCTCGCGGGTAGCCAGATTCTGTTGCTCGATAAACACACCTACAGCCAGGGGCGTTATCTCGCCTTTGATCTTGATGACGCTTTCGGCCGCAAAGAAAAAGCAACCTTTGACCATATCGCTGCCTTTCTTGCCGCCGAGACCCTCTGCCCAGATGGCGAAACCGACGAGGTGCTGCACGACCGGCTCGAAGAGCAGAGCCACCGCTTTGCCCATGGGGTGACCGATAAGTTGCAGTTCGCGGTTCGTGAGGCCATTGAGATTCTCGTCAATGAATGGGTGGAGGACCGGAGACAGCGCAAGCTCTCTTATACCAGACGTGTGCTCAAAGACGAGATTATCCCCGGTAATAGAATGGAGATCACTGCCGAGGATCTGCGCCATGAGGCCCTGGTTTATGTCTACCGACTCCTGTTCTGCTTCTACGCCGAAGCACGGGGCGGGGAACTCGATATTCTGCCGATCACCGACGACATCTATCGTCTTGGCTACAGCCTTGAAGCCCTGCGCGACCTGGAACAGGTGCCGCTCACCCCAGCAACGGAGATGGGGACCTATTTTCACACCCATCTGCGCAAGCTATTCGCCATTATTCATCAAGGGTTCAACCCGACTCCCAAGAGCGGCGGCCAGGCTTCGCTCCTTGGTGAACAACTGCAGCGTACCTTTTCGGTGCAACCGCTGACGGCCACCTTGTTTGACCCCAAATCAACGCCGCTTTTGGATAACGCCCGCCTCACCAACCTCTGCCTCCAGCGGGTCATCTGCAGGTTGTCCCTTTCCACTGATGAGAAAAGCAAATCCATTGGTCGGGTCAACTATGCCGAGCTAGGCATCAACCAGTTGGGCGCGGTCTACGAAGGCTTGCTGTCCTATAAGGGAATGTTTGCCGATACTGACCTGATTCAGGTGAAACCGGCCGGGAAAAGTCTGGCAGATAAGAAAACCCCTTCCTGGTTTGTCCCCAAGGAGCGGGCTGAAGAGTTCAAAAAAGATGAGGTGGAACGACTTGCCGATGGACGCCCTCGCATCTATCCCCAGGGCAGCTTTATCCTGCACCTCTCGGGCATCGACCGGGAACAGTCTGCCTCCTATTACACCCCTGAGGTGCTCACCAAATGTCTGGTGGAGGAGGCGCTCCGCGAACTGCTCAGAGATGTCGGCCCTGAAGATGCGGATACCATCCTTGAGTTGAAAATCTGCGAACCGGCCATGGGCAGCGGCGCATTTTTGAATGAGGCCACCGGCCAGTTGGCCAACCATTATTTGGAGCGGAAACAGAAACAGCTCGGCCAATCCATCGATCCGGGCCGCTACCTGGATGAGTGGCGGCGGGTCAAGCACTACATCGCCACTCGCAACGTCTATGGGGTTGACCTCAACGAGACTGCTGTGGAACTAGGTTCGCTGTCGCTCTGGCTGGGTTCGATTCATAAACTGGAAAGGGCAGTTTCCAGCGAGGAGTCGCCACATTCCAGTGACGCTCTGCTTGAAACTGGCAACTCGAAACCGGAAACTCATCCCGGCGCGACTCCCTGGTTCGGTTTGCGCTTGCGCTGCGGCAATTCGTTGATCGGCGCTCGCCGGGCGGTTTGGACCACCACCCAACTGGCCAAGGGACGTCATTTCGGCAAGGATGCCGAGGTCCCGCGCCAGCTCAAGCCGGGTGAATCTCGCAGGGAGAATGAAATCTACCATTTCCTGATCTTTGACGAAGAGATGGCGCCGGCAGCCCGGGACCAATTGATGCGTAGTTTTTTGCCGGGTGAGTGTGAGCGTGCCAAGGACTGGCAGAAAACCCAGGTCAAAACCAAGTGGGGACAACCCGAGTTACAGGAGGCCCTGGCTGTCTGCGCCCTGATCGACGAACACTGGCAGAGTTACACCAGCGAGCGCAATACCGCCCTTGCCCAGACAGCCTGCACCGCCACAGTCTGGCCGGAACCGGCAAACAGCGAGGTGGCTTTGCTGCCAGGCCCTACCCTGGCCGAGCAGGAACAGGTCCGCGAGACCCTGGAGGCGAGCAGCGGCAGCTTCCAGCGCATCAAGCTGCTGATGGACTGTTGGTGCGCTCTCTGGTTCTGGCCCCTGGACAAGACCGATGAGTTGCCCAAGCGGCGGAGCTTTTTGGCTGCGGCCAAGCTGCTCTTGGGTAAAACCTTGCCCATGCCCGAGGTTTGTTCACTGCTTTCCGCCCAGCTTGGCTTTGATGTGGCTTCGCTGATCAAGGCGGCAGGAAGCATTGTGCCGGATGCCGAAACCCTGGCCGACACGCTGCCCTGGTTGGGAACCAGCCAGCAACTGGCTGCTAATCTTCATTTTCACCACTGGGAGCTGGTCTTCCCGGAAGTGTTGGGTGAAACCTGTGATCACTGTGGGTTTAACCTATTGCTCGGCAACCCGCCCTGGCTCAAAGTCTCCTGGAACGATGCAGTGATTCTTAGTGAGTTCGATGTAACCCTGGGGTTGCGGGAGGCCAAAAGCGCGACCTACAATCAGATGCGGCGACGGCTCCTGGAAAACCCGGACAACCGCCTGCGCTATACCCAGGAATTTGAGCGGGCCGAGGGGGCGGTTGCCTTTCTCAACAGTTGCCGGGAGTATGCGTTGCTGGCCGGTGTCCAGACCAATCTCTATAAGAATTTCCTGGTTAAGGCCTGGAGCGTGCTGGCGCCGAACGGCATCGGTGGACTGCTTCACCCCGAAGGCCCCTATGACGACTCCAACGGCGGCAGGTTCCGGGCCTCCTATTACCCTCGGTTGCGCGCTCACTACCAGCATATCAACGAAAAACAGTTGTTTGCCGACGTGGATCATCATACCAGCTACAGTATCAATATTTTTGCCGGCAGCGGTGAAGCGGTCCGTTTTCGCCATATCGCCAACTTGTTCCACCCGCGAACGGTAAATGGGTGCTTCAACCACAACGCTGTACATGCACCGGTGCCGGGAATCAAGGATGAGGAGGGTAATTGGAATCTTAAACCCCATGCCAACCGGGTGATTACCGTCACTGAGGAGGAACTGGCCCTTTTTGCCGAACTGCTGGAGGAGAGCGGCTCTTCTGCCATTGAGGCTCGGTTGCCCCAGGTTCACAGCCTCGAAATTCTGGAAGTTATTCGCAAGATCGTCAAGGCCCCACAGCGGTTAAAGGACATGGATGGGCAGTTTTTTTCAACGGTAATGTTTGATGAAACCTACGGGCAACGAGACGGTTACATTACGCGCCAAGAGAACCCTTCTTTTCAGCCTCAAAATGTCGATGAGTTGGTCTTGTCAGGTCCCCATTTTTTTGTCGCCACCCCATTTAACAAGAATTGCCGCGAGGCATGTACCCACAACAATGCCTACGACGATGTTGATCTCACTGAAATCACCGAGAGATATCTCTCGCGTGCGGTCTACCGGCCCGGTAATCCCGAAGGAGATCGCAGTGCCTTTTATGCGGCTATCGCCGAATGGCCGAAGGTGGCTGACAGCCCATTTACCCTGATCAATCCCGGCGATCGTGAGAACTGGGCGAGGTTGATTGGCGAACCTCTCCGCATCTATGCAGCGGACAGAACCCAGCCCGGCTGTCGCACAGCTCGCGATTTCGCCTTTTTCAGCAAGTTGGAAGGCCCAGTCGACAAGGCTCTCATCCTGCTCGCCCAAGACCCAAATGCAGAATCAACGCTGGAATACCTGCAGATTGTGGAAAAGATTGAGATACAGCAGGGCGTGCCGACCGAGCAGCAGATGCTGGCTTTACCTATGCCAATTACAGGAAGATATCGGTATTGCAGCAGGAAAATGATTAGCATATCAACGGAGAGAACTTTTATTGGTTGTCTTTTTCCGTTAGGGTGTACCCATATTCTTGCTGTTTTGAGTGTAATTTTTTTAGATATTGAAAATCTAATCAATTTTAGCTCTTGCTCATTTTCGATTATATACGACTTTATATTGAAAATTACTGGTAGATCAAATCTCACGCCAAATGTTTTGGCAATTTTTCCCATGATCAAAAGTAATTTTTCATTTAATTTGCATGGCAGATGTCTTCGTTTGTCTTGCGTAACTGGGGATTATCAAGATCTTTGGCGTACTGCTTCTCCACAAAATATTAAAAACGATAGTTGGACAGTATCAGACCCTCGTCTCTGTCACGAGTTTGAACATCCCTGGCATCAGCTCAACCCGGACCAATGGGACTGGAAAACCCCGCTCCGCTCCGACTTTGCCCGCCGACAAGCGCTCCTGGAGATCGATGTCTTGGTGGCCTTGGCCCTGGACCTGACTCTGGAGGAACTGATCACCATCTACCGGGTGCAATTTCCAGTGATGCGTAGCTATGAACAGGTGGACGAGTATGATGCCAAGGGCCGCCACATCCCCAACACCAAACGCAAGAACCAGGGGGCCAAGGAATTCCGTGCCGCCTTGGACGGCTGGGACGGCCACTCGCCTCTCACCGTGTCCTGGCCGGTGGATGACGGCAAAAAAACAGTGACGAAAACCTTTTATCCGCCCTTTACCGGCGTGGACCGGGAAGCGGAGTATGCCCAAGCGTTTGCTCACTTTAAGGCGGTTGCCAGTTGTTAGTTTCCAGTTTGCAAAGGGGGTGGGCGTCAGACCTCCACTTGAAACATGAAACTGGAATCTCGAAACTGCTTTTGGTTGACAAATTGCGAGAAAATGTTCTAGTTGTCAACCAGGAGGAAACTGTTATGCAACACGAATTCAGTGAACGACTGGTATCTGCTCGCAAAATGGCAGGGATGAGCCTGGAGGGCCTGAGTCAGGCCACCGGCGCCTTGGTCAGCAAGCAGGCGATCAATAAGTACGAAAAAGGCAAGGCCATGCCCGGCAGTGAGGTGTTGATTGCCTTGGCCAAGGCGCTTGACGTTCGAGTCGACTATTTTTTTCGCCCCACCCAAGTGGCTATCGATGGTTTGAGCTTTCGCAAGAAGGCGCGGTTGGGAGCCAAGGAAAAAGACCGCATTACCTACCAGACCCTCGATTTCTTGCAGAAGTATCTCGAAATTGAGCGGATTCTCAATCTCAGCCACAAGGTAGACATCCCGATTGCCCGCAAAAGCATTCGGACCCACGACGATATTGAACAGGCCGCCGCAGAAATCCGAAGCCAATGGAATCTGGGCGAGGCGCCAATTCCCCAGCTCACCGAACTGCTGGAGGACCATGGCTTCAAAATTTATGAGGTTGATGGCGACGATAATTTTTCCGGCCTTTCCGGGTATGCGGTGGGGTTGGAAATTCCGGTTATTGCTGTGAGCAAGCATGGGGATTGCGTGCGCAAACGGTTCACCATCGCCCATGAGTTGGCCCATCTGCTGCTCGATTTTTCCGACTGTGGCGAAAAGGATCATGAAAAGCTCTGCCACGCCTTTGCCGGCGCCTTGCTGCTGCCCGAGAAAATCATCAGGGAGGAATTCGGCGGGGTGCGGAAGCGTGTCACCCAATGGGAGCTGAAGAAGCTCAAGGGAATCTACGGCATCTCCATGCAGGCCATCATGGCCCGTGCCCATACCCTGGAGATCATCGACGACCAGAGCTATCGAATGTTCAATATCTATGTCAACAAGAACGGCTGGCGCAAAGAGGAGCCGGGAGAGTATTCCGGCAAGGAAAAGGCCAACCGCTTCAAGCAACTGGTCCTGCATGCGGCGGCCGAGCAGGTGATCAGTTACAGCAAGGGCGCGGAGCTGTTGAGGTTGCCCCTGGGCGAGTTTGAACGGGAGGTCCTGATTGTTTCATGATTTTCCTGGTCAACGATGCCAATATCCTCATAGATCTCCTCAAGTTGAACCTGCTGGATACCTTTTTTCAGTTGGATTATGACTTCCAGGTGACCGACCTGGTGCTGGGTGAGGTGCGGGAAGACAATATCGAGGATCTGGGCAGATATCTTGAAGCAAGCCTGTTGACCACACAAGGGTTTACTGCTGCCGAGATCGGTGAGATCAGTGCGCTATATACCACCTTTCCATCTCTGTCCTTTGCCGATTGTTCCTGCATCTACCTCGCGGAAAAATTAAGCGCCACCCTGCTCACCGGGGATGGAGCCCTGCGACGCATTGCCACCGAGCGGGAACTCCCGGTTCACGGCATTCTGTGGGTGTTTGACAAAATGATTGAGAGTGGCCTAATCACGACTACTGGGGCCAGAGAGGCGCTTCTTCGACTCATGGAGTTTAATCAACGGCTTCCGCTGAGGGAGTGCAAAAAACGGCTCCAGGACTGGTAAACGGAGGCTTTTTTAATTTCCAGTTTTGAGGTTGAAGACAGGAGCAAAGACAGGCTGTAGCTTGAAACAGGAAACCACCAACTGGAAACTGCGCAATGCTGCCTTCCCATATTGCTGAAAACATTCAAAAACAGGTGTTGTTCTACCTGCAGTCGACCTTTGCCTTCCGGGATCGACAGGTAGATAAGGCCTTTGCCCGCTTCATCGAAGATCCGGAAACCGGCCTGTTCAAGGGACCGTGGATCCAGCTGCGCAGACCCTTCCGGCCAGCCTCAGACCAGAGCATCATCCCCTTTGATATCAACATCCCGTTTCGTCCTTTCCAGCATCAATATCTGGCCTGGCGACGCTTGTCGAGCAAGGAGAAAGCACCGCAGGCAACCATCGTTACCACCGGCACTGGCTCGGGTAAGACCGAGTGCTTTCTTTATCCCCTGCTGGACCATTGCCTTCGTGCCCGAAAGTCTGGCTGTAAGGGGATCAAGGCGATTGTCCTTTACCCGATGAATGCCCTGGCCTCGGACCAGGAAAAACGCTTTGCCGAAACGGTGCTGACCAACACCGCCCTGCGGGAGGCCAACATTCGCGTGGGCAACTACACCGGCCGGTATGACCCGTCCGAACCGGGGGCAGCGCATAGCTCGGGCTTTATCGAGATGGGGAAGATCGGCTCCACTTGGCACGGCATCACCAACCATGCCGAGCAGCAAGAGAATCCGCCGGATATCCTGCTCACCAACTACAAGATGCTCGACTTTCTGCTCATGCGGCCGCAGGATCAACGGCTCTGGCGATTTAATGAACCGGAGGTGCTGCAGTATTTGGTGCTTGACGAGCTGCATACTTATGACGGCGCCCAAGGGGCGGATGTTGCTTGTCTTATCCGCCGCTTAAAAGAGAGGCTGTCTATACCCAAGGGAAAACTCTGTGTTGTTGGCACCAGCGCCACGCTTGATGATCAGGCTACCGACACTAAGGCCGGGGGGCCGGATGACGGGGCCGTCGATGCGCGGGAGACCGCAACGGACCGACTGGCCAGATTTGCCGGAACGCTGTTTGAAGAGGAGATCACACCCGAGGCGGTCGTTGGCGAAGACCGGTTGGAAGTTGAGGAGATTGTCAATGCCAACCCGGAGGAGGTGGACCTGCCCGACCCAGCGGTTTGCAGCCCAGTGGATGGCGAGGATGCGCTCGGGTATGCCCAACGGCTGACCGTATCCTGGGGCGGCCCGCTGGCCCGGACCAGTGAGGATGCGAAAGAACAGGAGCTGCTGGAGAGTGAGTGGCTGCTTGAGCTGGGTGGCTGGCTAAAGAAAAAGAAGCTGTTCAAAATCGTGCTGGAGACCTTTCAGCGGGCGGAAAAAAACAGACAGGATCCTTTGCCCTGGATCAGCCTGGTGGAGCAGGTCTGTGCGCGTGAGCTTGCCTTCCAAGCGTATCCGAAGGGGGAGGATCGGCGCTTGCTCCTAGCTTCGTTTATCGCCATGATCGGCCATGCCCGCGAATTGCGTAGCGGCAAGGCCTTCCCCTTGGTCCCGAGCCAGGTCCAACTCTGGGTCCGGGAACTCCGTCGTTTGGGTCGAGTGGTATCGCCTGTTCCGCTCTTTTCCTGGCTGGATGAGCAGGTGGAAACGGTACGCAGTCTGCCTGCCTTTCACTGCAGTGAATGTGGGGAATCCGGCTGGATCGGCCTGCACAAACCGGCTGAGGATACCACTATCCAGGCCTCCGGAGTCATGGGGATTCAATTGGGTGACAACCCGGCGGATATCTATCGTGGCTGGTTTGGCTATCAGGGGAAAAAGAGTCAATATATCCGGGTGGTCAGCCCATGGACGGAGCAGGATAGCGCCCTGGAGCAAAAGGAACCTCAGCAATCAAGCTGGGTGGAAAACCAGGATTTTTTCTGTCCGGCGAGCCTGATTCTCCGTAAAGGAGACGGTCCCTGTCCTATCACCGGGAGTAACCAACGGTTTCGGGTCAGGGTGAGTGGCCACATCCGGGTGTTGGAGAATGGCGATGTGATCGGCGACCAAGGTTGTCCGCGTTGTGGTTCCAAGGTTGGAGTGATGTTTATCGGTAGCCAGGCCGCAACCCTGTCGAGTGTCGCCATCGATGAAATGTTTGGCTCGGTGCTGAACAATGACCCAAAGCTGCTTGCATTCACCGACAGTGTGCAGGATGCGTCCCATCGGGCTGGTTTCTTCACGGCGAGAACCTATCACTTCACCTTCCGTACCGCCCTGCAGCACGTCATCGATGATGCCGGTGCCGATGGGCTGCCGCTTCAAGAGTCTGGTCGACGTCTGCTTGATTACTGGTCACAGGATAAGCCTGGATTTCCAGGGCCGGGGAAGGCGCTCGAGGCACTTCTTCCTCCTGACCTGCAACACTATACAGCGTACCAGGAATATCGAAGCTCTGGTTCACCTGTCACCCCGCTCAAGCTGCAACAGGAGGTGGAGTGTCGCCTGACATGGCAGGCTACCAGCGAGTTTGGGCTGATGCAGACCCATGGCCGTTCGCTTGAGTTTTCCGGGAGTTCCTGCCTGGGATGGGAAGAAGAACGAATTGCGGCAACGGTGCGTTTGATCCGCCAACGGATTCCCGGAGTTGATCCGGTTCTTGCCGGGGTGTCAGATGAGCAGCTCACCCTCTGGGTGTATGGTCTCCTGCATCGGTATCGAGAACGAGGGTGCGTTGACCATGCCTTTTTTGTGTCCTATGCGCGTCAGAACTACTGGGGCAAACATCCATTCGGCCGCGCGGTTGAAGGGCGTGAGACCTATCCGCCGGCAGGCAGGTTTCGACCAAGGCTGCTAGTTACCCAACGGCAGGCAGGCCATGAGTTTATCCTCGCGCCTTCAAGCTCAAGCATGCCCCCATGGCATGTGATCTGGTCGTTTCGTGCCCTCGGTGAACCGGTGGTGCCGGAGTCTTCGCTGCTGGATCTTTTACGCTTATTTCTCTATGCCGGCACGGACGCAGGTCTCTTGAAAAAAATCCATCAGGATGGCGGCAAGGACTACTTTGTCATTTCCGCGGCGGCAGCTCGATTGTATGCCGGAGGTGTGTACCTGGCCTGCAGCGGGAGTGCGCAGAAATTGTTCAGGCCGCCCCATGAGGCAGCGCTCTGGCTGGGCAGCCCGAGCATGGACTATTTTGCCTCGGATGGCCGTTACCAGCTCGAACCATTCTCCATCAGGCAGGATTATTATCAGGCGCGATACCGCAAAGGAGCCCTCAGGAGGGTTGTGGCTCAAGAACATACCGGCCTGCTCGGCACTGAGGAAAGGGAATCCCTGGAGCGTGATTTTGCCGAGATGAAACATGCCGACGACCCGAATATCCTCACCTGCACCAGCACCCTGGAGATGGGTATCGATATTGGTGATCTCAGCTCCACCCTGCTCTGTTCAGTACCTCCCAACACTGCCAGTTATTTGCAGCGAATCGGCCGGGCCGGTCGTTCCACCGGGACCGCACTAATTGTTTCGTTTGTGAATCAGCAACCCCATGACCTCTTCTTTTATGCCAGGCCGATGGCCATGCTGAAAGGTCGGGTTGAACCGCCTGGTTGTTGGTTGGATGCCTCTGCGGTCCTGGTCCGCCAGTATCTTGGCTCTTGTTTCGACGCAGCATCCCGAGAGCGGATTCTTTCAGAATTGCCGAAGACAGGAAAACAGCTGGTCGACGACATGGCCGCGGTTGATGGCCTGATTCCGAAAATGATGCGGTGGGTGGCAAGCAATGAGCAGGAACTGCGAAACCGTTTTCTGCAGCGTTTTACTTTCGAGGTTGTCCAGGCGGACACCAGGGACCGCTTTTTCCTGGAAACAGAAACAGAGCTGCTTTTGCAGCGGATACACAAGGCGGCCAACGAGTATGACCGGATGCGGAAAGATCTGGAGAATGCGAGGACTCGCCTGAACAACCAGTTGAAAGAGTTGGGAGGGGATGAGGTTGACGCCAAAAAGGAAATTGACAATGAGCTGAAGATCATCAAAGGGAGAACAAGCAGCCTGAGCCGAACAGGAGCGCTGGAAATATTAACTGATCACGGTTTGTTACCTAATTATGCATTTCCTGAGCGTGGTGTGCGTTTCTATGGGGCCGTGTATAACAAGTACCGGGACGGAAAAGAGGAACAACACCCTATAGAGTTGACTCGGCCGGCCGGCGTGGCACTACGGGAATTGGCGCCTAATAACGTCTTCTATACCCACAGCCGGCAGTTCACAATTCAGCAAATCGCCATAGGAAATGCTCAACAGCCTATTATCGAGAGCTGGGGTATATGTGGCCGTTGCGGGCATATGCGAAAACTTGAGGAACTCAATAAGCCTGGTGCTTCTCCCAATTGCCCTCAGTGTGGTTATGGAGCAGAGGGGAATGAGAGCCAGCTTGACCAGGGGCAGCAGAAACAGTTTCTCGAATTTTCACAATCACAGGCCTTTTCCTTCATGGAACATTATGAAAGCCTATCCGGAGACAAGAACGAAGAACGGCAACGAGAGTTCTATCGAATCATCACCTGCTTTGATCATACTGCCGAGGCTCCGGTGGGTGCTGTTGGAAATGATGACCTACCGTTTGGCATTGAGTACCGCGCCAGCATGATCCGACGTGATGTGAACGTTGGTTATTGGGGCAATGGAGGTGGAGTCTCATTCGGACCGGAAAACGAGGCCCCGGACGTCGGTTTTCTGGTCTGCGCAGACTGCGGGGTCGTGGTCCCGCCTGACACCAAGCCTGAAGACATGGTCATGGAACATCGGCGCAGCTGCTCTGGCCGAAAAAAGTACGAGAAGCTACGCCAGCAGGGACGTAGCGGTAATACCTTTAAATGGGAATCCGTCTATCTCTATCGACAGCTTCGATCCGAGGCCATCAGGCTGTTGCTGCCTCTTATCGACATGGAGGATATCAATACCCTGATTGCCTGTTTTTATCTTGGTCTGCGCTTGAAGTTTGAAGGCAACCCTGCACATCTTGTTATTGCGCCTCAGGTGTTGCCAGATCCGAATACAGGGATTGAGAAACACTATCTCATACTGATGGATGCTGTGCCTGGTGGAACCGGCTATTTAAAGACGCTGTACCAAGAGAAAGGTAACTCCAGCGGTCTTGAGGCTGAAGGGATCATGAAGGTCTTGCGGTTGGCCCTGAACGCACTGGAAACTTGCCAATGTCGAAGGTTACCTTTGCAGCATGGCGTTGATGACACAGACGGCTGCTATCGCTGTCTGAGAAGCTATCATCTCCAGCATAAGGCTGATCAGATCAGCCGTGATCGGGGAATCTCTCTGCTGAGGCAGTTGATAGAAGCCGGTGAGAAGCGGGTGCGGCAGGTAAGTCTTGAGCTCATCAAACCGGACTCACTGTTTGGCAGTGTGCTCGAAAAGAAGGTTGTCGACCGTCTGCAGGTGTTCGTTAACGCTGAAAAGGGAAAATGGGAAACCACAATTATTAAGGGGGGTAAAGGGTTTCGTTTTTCCCTGCCGGATTCAGAACGCATCTGGGAGATTGAATTGCAGCCAACCCTCGGTCCTGGCCAGGGTGTTTCAATTTGCAGTAAGCCCGACTTCCTCCTCAGTTGCGATGACGATGATGTCAAACCCGTCGCCATATTTGCCGATGGTTTTGAATTTCATTGCCACCCGCATAATCGATTGTCCGATGATATGCAAAAGCGCCGGTCTATTGTCGAGAGTGGGAAATATCATGTCTGGAGTGTGTCTTGGGAAGATTTGGCCAGTGAAAATCCTGCGCACTGTATGGTTTGTCACCAGCAGGTTGCTGATGTTTTGCAGCAATTTGCCGGCAAGGCAAAGGGCATGGTTGTCCCCGATGCTAGACTGATTGTCCGTAATGGCATGGAGCAGTTGAAGGCTTTTATTAAGCACCCTATCGCTTCAGGCTGGAAAGTTCTCGCCGAATTTGTTTTGGCGTGGCCGTTGGGCATGCTGTTCAACCAACGGCGAGCTATTTATTCGGAATTGATGCCGGCGATTGAGACTTGGCGGCGGGGTGCCGGAATGCCCTCGGTCGCTCATGTTGAAGATGGAGACTGGGTCTACAATGACAAAGTTGGGCTGACCAAGGATATTGTCGCGTTCATAGCGATTGAAGATATCCTTGTTAAACGGCAGGGAGCGTGTGTCACCTTGGCCAGAATCGGTGACCGAGAGGAAGAAGTCACCGGAAGTGATTTCCAGGAGCGATGGCGACGCTTTCTTGCATCCATCAACCTGTTTCAGTTCAACCGTAATTTTAGATTTTGGGCGGTTTCGGAGGTGGAGGCCGCCACTGCTCCAGATATCCCTGTTGCCGAAGCGGAATTGCCACCTGACTGGCAGCAGGTGATGGAAGAGGTCACCTCCATGTTGCGCCCGTATGTTCCGGTTCTCGCAGCGTCGGACATAGGTCTTCCAGAGGTGGAATTTTTTAACGAGCACATTGATGATGACGCCTTTGCCGAATTTGCCTGGCCCAAAGGGGCGCCGCCTATTGCCGTACTGGCTGGTGATCAGGTGGATTTTGCAAGGAAATGGCAAAAACTCGGATGGAAGGTCGTCACGGTTGATGATTTGCAGGTAAAAGGCGGGAATTGGTTGGTAGATCTGGTGAAGAATAGCGTCCAAGGAGCGTAGGCATGGCAAATTTGATGGTGCATCGCAATTTATTAAAAAATTTTAATAAACTTCCTGCGAAGGTGCAGAAAAAGATTGCCGAATGGATCGATATTTTTCAGGTCGACCCTTTTGATCCGGCCATAGGACTGCACTCGCTCAAAGAAACCATGGCCGATTCCAAAGTGCGTGGCGCGGATCTCCCAGGTGGTTATCGCGCTATTGTCATTGCACCTGAGGTCGGTGATACCTTTTTACTGGTTCACATAGACATGCATGATAAAGCATATGAATGGGCCAGGAATAAGCGTTTTGAAGTGCATAAGGCAACGGGTGTGTTCCAGGTTTTTGATCTCGAAGAGGTGCAGAATGCGGCGGAAGTGGAACCCCGTCCCGAGGAGAATATCAATAATTATCCGTTAAATCAGCTCTCCGATGATGAACTATTCAATGTCGGAGTTCCCGGACCATTGATTCCGGCGGTACGAGCAATCCGTTCAGATAGTGGCCTGGAATCCCTGTCTCGCTATCTGCCAGCGGATTGCAGGGATATTCTCTACGGCATTGCCGCAGGAATGACGGTCGAGGAGGCGCTTCAGGAAATGCTTGGAGTCACTGCGGAGGCCTTGCCGGTAGACCTGGAAGGGGGTGGCGATTTCCGGATGATTGATAAGGCGCCCAATTTTGATCTTGTGCTGGTTGCTGGGGAAGAGCATCTCAAAGATATTCTGGCCGCCTCCTTGGAGGAGTGGCGCATTTTCCTGCATCCATATCAGAAAAGATTGGTCGAATGGGAAACCAAAGGGCCTATGAGCATTACCGGTTCCGCGGGAACCGGCAAGACCGTTGCGTTGATGCATCGTGCCGTGCATTTGGCGAAGAAGTTAAAGAAGAATGAGCTGCAGGGTAAAGTATTGCTGACGACCTTTACCACTAACCTCTCGATAGCGCTGAAGGGGCAGATTCTGCGGCTGGGACCCGATGTTGCGGATAGGATAGAAATAACCAATTTACATGCTCTTGCCCGGACGATATGCCTCAGATCGGGATGGAAAGGGCAAATTGCCCAGCAGTCGGATATGGATGAGGTCTGGGATGAGGTGTTTTTAGATCCCGGCGTTGGAGAACTTCCATTCGTTCTTGCTGAAATGAAAAATGAGTATCTTCAGGTCGTCGATGCCAACGGAATAACTGACGAAGATACCTACCTAACCACAGTACGTTCAGGACGGCCGCGAATCAGCAGAAAACAGCGAAAAGCAGCTTGGGCTGTCTTTCGTTCTTTTCAGAGAGGACTGAAGAAAAGAAACCTGCTGACCTTTGAGGGCGCCATCCATCAGGCACGACTTGCCATTGAACAAGGCAATTTTGAGAAATTTGCCCATGTCTTGGTCGACGAAGTCCAGGATTTCAGCCTTGAGGCTCTTCGGTTAATCAGGGCATTAAGCCCCATTGAGGAAGGTGGAATTGATCCCCTTTGCTTAGCTGGAGATGGCCATCAAAGAATATACCGGGCGAGTTTTCCGGTGAGCAGAGCTGGGATAGAGGTTCGTGGTCGTTCCCGGCGATTGAAAATAAACTATCGCACCAGTGAACAGATTCGGAAGTATGCGCAGGCCATACTGCAGGGTCTGGAAATTGATAATTTGAACGGCGAGACAGTTGAAATCTCAGGCGATCATTCCGTCTTCAAAGGACCTGAGCCCCTAGTTATTGCGTGTGCAACACCTGAAGAGGAAGCCAAGGCTATTGTTGCATGGATCGAAGGTTTGCTCAAGGATGGCAGATACGCAACCTACGAAATATGCGTAACACCATATAAACCTCTCATTCGCTCGGCTTTGGGGGATGCGGGTATAGACACACATCAACTCAAGCCCCGCGAAGATGACCCTGGCATGGATGTTCCCGGAGTGCGCATGGGAACAATAAAACGAATAAAAGGTTTGGAGTTCAAAGCGGTAGTGCTAGCGTGCGCTGATCCGGAGGATCCAATGAATGCAATTGTCCATGCCAATATTCTTGATCGTTGCGAGAGATATGTTGCCGCAACTAGGGCACGAGAGCAATTATTAGTGATGCTAAAAGGTAGATAAATATTGTCGTTCTTCTAAAAAGCCACGAGAATGATAATCTTGTAAAATCAGGAATTACATGCAGCGTAATTCAATTTGAAGTGATCCTGATGCGAATACTGTCAAGTGGGGAACATCTCTATGCTCGCAATCGATGAGATTGATGTCAATACCAATGATATCGACTAATTTCCCCCTGCAGATTTGATTTCTGGCAGGGGCGGCAATGCATTTTCTTCTTTCCGCTTTTTTTGCCACGCCGCCATTTCTTCGAATCGTTTAGGGAACTCTTGGATGAAATCGATGGCGGCTCTGGTGTTTCGGCCATTCTCTTCAACCTGCCATTCTTTAACGAGTTCGAAAAACTCGTCCATTAATTGTTCGTAACTGTCCTTTTCTGGATATTGTCCTGAAGCTGCGGGGTTAAAATGAGCCCCTCCCCTCCCCCCTATTTTCGTTGAATGATCCTCAAGACGGATCAGCTCGTCTTTTGAGATCCCAAATTTTTCCTCAATGATGTCGAACCAGGTCTCTGGGATTTTATTCTTCCTTTTGGCATCGGTAATTGCTTGCGGAGAAATCCCAAGAGATTGAGCCACTCCCTTTTGATTTTTTCCCCGCGATATCTTCTTAATTTTTTTGAAAAAATTCTCAAAGCTAAGAGAATCCATTTGCGCCACCATGTTTTTGATTGATTTGCTTTATTTTTTAAAGTAAAAAATAAAGCATAGTAAAGCTGAATTGGATAAAATTAAATAAACCTACGGATTGCCCTTGAGGATGCGGAAAAAATCACACCTGGATTTTGAAGTAAGCAACAATAAAAAAAGAAGAGTGTCGCAATTCAAAAACCACGAAAATAATAGTTTGAAACTAAAAAATGAGGAGATCCATTGGTTGCCATAACCAATGAAAACAAAACCGTAATCGTTTTTTAGACCACCAAAAGCTGCAAATTTTAGTGAACGTATCTTAGCAGGAATTTGTCATTTTACGCAAATCAAATAGTGTCCAAAAAATTCAAAAAAATATCTTGAATTCATTGTCCACTAACCTTGCGACATGTAAAGCGACCACTTCATGCCGCTCAATCGATGATAAAGGCATGTAAATAGAGTGCGGCGAATACTGTTCGATTTGAAAGAATAATCCGAATAATCGGAAAATTCCATAGCCGACATTCGATTATGCTCTGTAGGAATTTCATTTAACACATGGTGGCAGTTAGTTGCGTAAAAGATGGAAGGGCAATTGGAAATCCGAAGAGAGCAGATTCCTGAACTGCCAAGCATTATTGAGCCATATGGAATTCCACGTCTGCCGGAGGCGGCACAAAAAATTCATGTTGCCCCCAACACCTTTTTGCAATCCGCCATGTTTGGCATGGTGCAACGCGGTCACCGGAAATATCTGGAAAAAAGAAAAATTTTCTCATTTCGAAATGTGACCATTTTTTTCACAGGAGGCGCCCTCGACCAAGGGGATTTGGACGTAATCCTCCATGCCATGCACCTTGCAGCGCAACAATCAGAGTCAAAACAGTTAAATGGATTGGTGGAATTTTCGGCACGGGGGTTTTTGAAGGCGTTGAATAAGCAGCCCGGAAAGTCTGGCCAGGATTGGTTGTTTAATTCCATACGGCGCCTTTGCGCTTGTCTGGTCGAAGTTCGATATGGGGAAAACGTGCGGCAACCGGTTCTCAGTAAAATGGGTATTTATGGGGGACCACTCATTTACGATTTTTACCACGATTCGGTCAAAAATAGGTTTTTCCTCAGAGTAAATGCAGATTTAGGCTCATTGTTGGATCTTGGCTGGACTTCAATGGAGTGGCGGAAAAGACTGTGCCTCAAGAACAGCCTCGCCAAATGGTTGCATGGCCTTTATAGCAGCGCCGACCTTTATCCCCTTAAAACCGAGACGATTTGCCAGATGAGTCGATCCACCTGCAAAGAGTTGTTCAAGTTTCGCCAACAACTCAAGAAAGCCCTCAATGATTTGGTTGAAATAGGCGCAATCGGATCTTGGATCATCGACGACGAAGACAAGGTTCATGTATTTCCACAAGCCCAGAAGAACGTGGCGTAGCAGGTAGGTACATGCCCTTTGACCCGTGGCGTAGCAGGTAGGAAAGCGTGGCATAGCGGGTAGCCAACCGTGGCGTAACGGGTAGGAAGGCGTGGCACAGCAGGTAGAAAGACGTGGCGTAGCGAGTAGGTGGTGTGGCGTAGCAGGTAGGCAATCCGTGGCATAGCGGGTAGCGAAGCGTGGCATAGCAGGTAGCGAAATT